>Ga0075437_12075_pt1 | contig 50411 bp, 36 predicted proteins | sample MintriMetagenome_FD_74266 | JGI IMG/M metagenome (GOLD analysis project Ga0075437, IMG submission 74266) | Marine eukaryotic communities from Monterey Bay, USA to study complex ecological interactions - Minidiscus trioculatus and... | ecosystem: Environmental > Aquatic > Marine > Unclassified...
ACCCGTCGAATCCTCTGCCCCCGCTGAAATCGCTCGGCCCCCCGAGGAATCAACCGATAAATCAAATCCATCGGCCATGCCGCAGCTTGTTGATGTGGAACCGGATCCCCCGCGTTCGCCAGTAGTTCATTTCTTGAATGACCGCGATAGGCCAGAATTGCCGGAATTTACCGACGGGCAATTACATAAAAATTCTACATTGATCATTCTGGCAGCCCAACCAGACTTGCGAGCCCGAAAAATATTGAAGCCCATCAGCCATGCCCTATCGGCTGAAGAGAAAAGCGAGGCTATGGAACTGATCTTGGCTCAGGACTATAAGTTTTTAAAATTAAAGCGGCGTCGTTCTGAGATACTCGCACATGCTCAAACCGGGAACGACGTTGAAAGCGAACTAACGCAAATTGATGCTGAAACGGTTGCAACTTCAATGATGTTAAGAAGCATTGTTTTAAAAACTGTTCAAAAAAACAAAACCAAGTAAACGGTTTTCAGGCCTGAAACATTGGAGCGATTCGGATGATCACAATCGCTTGCGCTGACCGATCGAGTTAAACCAACCTCAAAGCACCATGTTTTCTAAAACCAAATTAAAATTTGTTAAACACCCTTCGCAACGATACTATCTTGTGGCGGCTGTCGCCTTGGTGGGATTGATTTCGTGCTGTGTTGATCGAGGGTCTACCCTAGCGACACCTGTACGGGCCGCCTCCTTCCGATTACCCGCGCCTAATCAAGCCCAATCAGAAGTAGATGATTTTGATAAAATTGGATCGCCATTTCTTGAAAATTATTGTCTTGATTGTCACGACGGTGCTGACGGTGAAGGTGAAGTAGACCTTTCAACATTTTCAACAACCAAGGATGTAGTTGGAGGACTGACTCTTTGGGGAAATGTTCTTCGTCAGGTAGAAAGTGGGCGGATGCCGCCGGAGAGCAGTTCTCAGCCCTCGACCAGCGAAATCGCAAAGCTGAGCGATTGGTTAATGACCGCTGTGGCGAAACAAGCTCCTGATGATCAAGTCAGTGGGCAGATTAGACGGCTAAATCGAGCGGAGTATGAAAACACCATTCGTGATTTATTTCGCGTTCCGAGATCTTGTTTCAACAATAATTCTAAGATTATTCAAACCAATGATTACTATCAGCCGGCGACCGGCAAAATGCCTCGGCACGTTTTGGCGGTAAGTTGTTTTTGGAATTCGCGGGAACGTTATTCCGACTTGCCCGGCGTCTCCACACTTCCGGTCGACCCACCAGTAGAACATGGGTTTGCCAACGATCAGTCGGCGTTGAGCCTTTCTCCATTATTGATGGAAAGCTATCTCGAAATATCGAATTCACTCCTGAACAACGTTGAGTTTGCCCAGTTGTCCAATCTGTGGCAATCGCTATTCCGTGCTAACCAAGGGGAAAGCAAAAGCGAATCAATTCAGCGAGCTGGGGAGCAGTTGGACTCCTTTCTTCCACGAGCATTTCGGCGGCGAGTCTCCGAGGAAGAGAAGGTGATTTACTTGAGTTTGTTCGAAAGTGAATTTAAGGATAGCGGGTCCTATACGGCGTCGATGATCACGACTGTCTCTGCTGCTCTAATTTCACCCAACTTTTTGTTCCGCCATGAATTTTTGTCGCAGGCTACGGACTTTGAGGAGAGTCTCTCTGCGAAACGGGATTTAGAGTTAGAGAGAAATTTCAAAATGGCGAATCGTTTATCCTATTTCTTATGGGGCTCAATGCCAGACGATGAACTATTTCAGGCGGCTAGAGAACGCCGCTTGTTAACTGACAAACAGCTACGATATCAGGTAAACCGAATGCTCGATGATCCTAAGAGTAAATCGCTCGCGACTGAGTTCGGGATGCAATGGCTGAAGGTTCAAGATGTAGCATCGGTGTTACCCGATAAAACGCTTTATCCTGGGTATTATGTGAAAAGTAATCAGCGACCACCGCCTGCTATTTCTATGATGATTGAACAATTGCTTTTTTTCGAATCAGTGATGGTTGAAAATCGTAGGATTACTGAATTCATTGCTTCGGACTACGCTTATTTGAATCGCCAATTAATGGATTGGTATTCAATCGATCCGGAAGAGGTTTTGGGGTACTCCCCTTCTGTCGAGCGGTTTGAAGATTTTTTCCGCATCAAGTGGCCCAATGGTCACCGTGGTGGTGTTTTGTCGTCGGGTGCCATGCTGATATCTACTTCGACAACAACAAGAACGAGTCCTGTCTATCGGGGAGCTTGGATCTTAGATGTGATTTACAATTCGCCGCCCCCCCCTGCCCCGGCAAATATTCCACCGCTGGAGCCAACCTCAGGCGAGGTGTCTACAGATTTGAGCGTCCGGGAAAAACTAGCCAAGCATCGGGAAAGCGAAGCTTGCGCCACATGCCATGATGTAATCGATCCGGCTGGATTTGCGTTTGAGATGTTCGATGCAGTCGGTAAATGGCGTAGCACGTATGCGAATGGGAAAAAGGTGGATTCGTCCGGCGAACTAAGAGGCGACGCGTTTGTGGGTTCTGAACGATTTAAGAATGTTGTGCTTCGCGATAAATCGAGATTTGTTCGCGCGTTTGTTGAGCATACAATGAAATACGCGCTGGGAAGACAATTGAAATTTGTCGACCAACCTGACATTCGGCAAATCGCGGCAACGGTAGCTGAACAGGATTTTAGGTTTCGCACCGTCATGGTTGAAGTTGTGTTGAGTGGGTTGTTTCGGAAACACTTGGAAGAAATTGTAGACAACGAATGAAACGCATTAATCGTAGAACTGTGTTGCGTGGCCTCGGCGCTGCGATCGCCCTGCCTTGGCTTGAGGCAATGGGTCATTCAGCGACCGATTTATACAGGTCCGGGACTGCAGGTGCCAATCGGTTGGCGTTTATGTATATCCCCAACGGCGTCATCGGATCGAAGTGGTTTCCGGATTCTTCAGGGCCTGAGTTTGAATTTGGCGAAAGCTTAAAGCCACTGGAATCCTTACGCAGCGATGTGACAGTGATTAGCGGCCTGAATCGGACTTATCTGACCGGCGAACCTCACTCCCAAGCCGGTTCGTGTTGGCTAACTAGTGCAAAACCGAATGAACGTGTGGACGGCGTAAACGCTATTGATGTAACTTTAGATCAGATCATCGCGAAATCCGCAGGAACGGCGACCCCATTTCCGTCAATCGAGTTAAGTTGTAATAGTTTCATCGATAACGTTGAGCCAAAGATTTTTGATTCCATATCTTGGTACGGACCAGGCTACGACGCGAAATCGCAGAATGACCCCCGAAAGGTATTCTCGCGTCTGTTTGGTGAAACTTCTTCAATTAAAAAAAGCATTCTCGACACCGTGCTGGATGACGCAAACCGATTAAATCGAACGCTTGGAAAAAGCGACCGCAGAAAAATGGACGAGTACCTGAATTCGGTAAGGTCAGTTGAGACACGGATTGCCAAGCAGAAAGCATCGAAGGGGTCGCTCGGAAAGATTGACTATCAAGTTCCAGATCAATTGCCAAAAAATCGTGGAGAGTACATTCGGATGATGGGTGATTTGATGGTTTTGGCGTTTCAAACTGATCAGACACGCGTTGCCACTATGATGGTTGGCCCTGAACGCTGGGAAACCCCGCAGTTCTATGAGGGGGTCTTCGACAAACCAGTGAGCCACCATGTGATGACTCACGATACGACAGAAGATGATCGGGTGGCTAAAATTGACCGTTTCCATGTTGAACAATATGCGTATTTAGTTAACAAATTGAAATCAATTCAGGACGGGGAATCGAACCTATTGGACAACTGCACATTTGTGCTGGGCTCTGGACTGGGTAACGGCGCCCAGCATTCCTACGAACAACTCCCAATCGTCATTGCTGGCCATGGTAACGGTGCACATAACTCAGGAACCCACATAAAAGCCGCTCAGGGAACGCGTCTAGCCAATCTTTGGCTCAGTCTCGGAAATATGATGGGGTTGGATATCGATCAATTCGCCGACAGCACCGGTACCTTGAGCGGGTTTTTAAAATAGTGATCCGGGCAACCCGAAGGAATTTGAGACAGCGGGTTGGAGATTATCTGGTCTATGACAATATCCCGTGGGCAACGCGAGCGGGTTTGACACCCGTCAATTTCATATCAAGACCTTGGAACGGCACTGTGAATTTTGCATGATCGATTCCGAATAGGTGAAGGATCGTCGCATGCAAATCTCTCACGTGGACAATGTCTTTGACGGCGTGATATCCGAGGTTGTCGGTTTCACCGTACGAGACTCCCTGTCTGACACCTCCACCGGCCAACCACATTGAGAACCCTTTGATGTGGTGGTCTCGTCCTGCCCCACCTTTTCCCTGAAACATTGGTGTCCGGCCGAACTCGCCGCCCCAAACGACGAGAGTGTCTTCCAGCATGCCCCGCTGCTTAAGATCTGCCATCAAGGCCCAAGTTGCACGATCGGTATGGTCACAGCAAACCTTCATGTACTTCTCGAGGCCACCGTGATGATCCCATCCGCGGTGATAGAGCTGAATAAAACGAACGCCCCGTTCGGCGAGCCGCCTAGCCAATAAGCAGTTGGAGCCGAAACTGCCGTCGCCGGGAGTGGCGCCGTACATGTCCAACACATGCTGTGGTTCGTCACTTACATCAGTCAACTCAGGAACGGAGGTCTGCATTCGGAAAGCCAACTCATAGGCAGCGATTCGAGTGTCAATTTCTGGGTTTCTGATCTTCTGATTTCGGATTGCATCGAGTTCGCTAATGGAACGCACTAAGTCGCCTTGCTGGCGACTGTTGATTCCTTGCGGATTTTGAACGTAGTGAACTGGATTTCCCGCCGAATTAAATTCTACTCCTTGATGGCGACTGGGTAAAAAGCCTGCTGACCATTGTCGAGATGCAATGGGTTGCGGATTCCTTCCTCCGACGCTCGACATGACGACAAAACCGGGCAGGTTTTCACTTCCGTTGCCTAGACCATAATTGATCCAGGAACCCATTGAGGGCCGGCCACTGATCGCGGTGCCCGTATTCATAAACGTATGGGCCGGATCGTGGTTTATTTGTTCAGTTACCAGGGATTTGACGACACAAATGTCGTCAGCTAATTGAGATTGATACGGCAAAAAGTCACTGAACTCGAGTCCGCTCTGACCATACCGGCTAAATTTTGTGAGTGGTCGTAAGCATTTCAGTTTCTGCCCTCGCAATTGCGCGATTGGTTGCCCATTTGTAAACGATTCGGGCATTGGCTTGCCATCCAGTCGCTCAAGTTCAGGCTTATAGTCAAACGTTTCTAAGTGGGACGGTCCGCCGGCCATACATAAAAAGATCACCCGTTTAATTTTGGGGGGATGGTGAGGAATCGAGTAACTTTGATTTCCGTTGCCCGTGAAACCATTGGCCTGATTCCACTGCCCAAACAATGCTCCGAGCGCCGCCGAGCCGAAACCAAGCCCACTCTGTTTAAGAAAGGTGCGCCGATTGAAGTGATTCGCTAATTCGCTTGAGTCAATTGGTGGCATCGTTATTCCAGCTGGAGTTCAATGAGGTCGTCGTGATTTAGTTGCGGGTAATAAATTCATTAGTGTTCAGAACAGCTCTCGCGATAGACGTCCAAGTAGCAAGTGTTGTCTCATCCAAGCTCGTCTCCGGCTTGGCTTGACCAATAGCAAGAAAGGCTTTTGCAGTTTCTGGGTTTTGCTGAAAGCTCTCATGATTGGACTGATAAAGAGATTTTAGTAACTTAATCTCTTCTGAGTCCGGCGAGCGAGAAAGAGCCAGTTGATAGAGTCGCTCCAACCGTACGGAAAATTCTTCGCTCGGAGTGAGAGAAAGTGTTCGAGCGGCCAACATTCTGGCCGCTTCAATAAATATAGGATCGTTCATCAATACCAATGCGGCGGAAGGCGTGTTGGAGCTTGGGCGTTCCGCAGTACATTCCTCTCTCGATGGCGCGTCGAAGGCCTTTAAAGTCGGGTGAAGAAACATCCGCTGCCAATGAATGTAGACGCTTCTCCGCCATTGATCTGCATTGGAGGTTGGCTGGTACCTGCGTTGTGGAAAATTGAGGTGCTGATAATACTTTGCAGGTTGAGCAGGTTTAATACTCTTGCCCCCCAGGGTTTCCAAATTCAACAGTCCCGCAACGGACAACGCGTTATCGCGGATAAGTTCAGCCGGTAACCGGTATCTGGACTGATGTGAAAAATATTGGTTGTACGGATCCATCTCGGCAGCTTTGGGTGAAGGAATGGATGACTGTTGGTACGTTTTGCTGCTGGCAATCTGCCGAATCAGCTGTTTAACGTTCCAACCGCTTTCGATAAATTCCAACGCAAGTCCATCGAGGAGGTCGGCGTTACTGGGTGGAAAGCCTTGTCCGCCAAAATCGTCCAGTGATCTCGAAACGCCACTGCCCATCAAAAGGTACCAAAATCGATTTGCAAAAACTCTCGCAGTCAAAGTACCGTTGCCAGATTCCGCGTCCGTTAGCCAATTCGCCAAATCCATTCGGTTGGGCGTAGTCGATGTTTTGATTTCACCCAAAAAATTGGGAATCGCCGGAGCCACAATTTCGCCAGATTCATCCATCCAATCGCCGCGCGCGAGAACCCGGGTTACTCTTGGCGTGGACAATGATTTCGAAATCATTGTCCACCGACCGCGCTTCTCGATATCTGATTTTGTTTTATCAAGCTTCTTTTTGGCGTTTTCGACTGATTCGACTTCCTGGTTTAACTCTTCGATTTGCTTGAAATGATTTGACTCTTGTTGTTCCGGCTTTGGTGGATCGTCGGCTTGGGATGGGGCTACTTTCGATTGCTCTTCGTTTAGCTTTGTTACTTCTGAAAGTCTTTTTTTCAGGCTGGCCAGTTTTAAATTTACCCCGTTTATTTTTTCTAAAAGCGAATCCAATTCAAGGCGATCAGCTTCTGACAGCACTAATATTTCTGGCGGGCGTTTGGTTGGTAGCGAGTTGGTGCCAACTTTGAAATGAGCTTCATCATCGATATCTGCGAAAAAGGCTGAGAGCGAATAGAAATCGCGAATGGTATATGGGTCGTACTTATGGTCATGACATTGGGCACAGCCAACGGTTGCTCCCATCCATACGAGCGAAACATTTCGAACTCGGTCGGCCGCATAAATCGCCGAATACTCGCGTGGCTGCAAACCGCCCTCGTGAGTGGTTTGCAGCAAGCGGTTGTACCCGGATGCAATCAACTGCGACTCGTTGGCATTTTCGATTAAGTCTCCGGCGATTTGTTCCCGGGTAAATTGATCGAATCGAAGGTTGGAGTTGAATGCATTAATCACCCAGTCACGGTAAGGCGAGATGTTGTGAGGTTGATCGCCGTGATAGCCAACGGTGTCGGCATATCTCACTAAATCAAGCCAATAAATCGCCATCCTTTCCCCAAATTGAGGCGAGGCGAGCAATTCATCGACAACCCGATCAAACGCATCTGGCTGCTTGTCAGCCAAAAACGAATCAATTTTCTCAGGGCTCGGTGGAAGCCCGGTCAAATCGAAATAAACTCGGCGCAGAAGCGTTCTCTTATCGGCAGGTGGAGACGGAGGTAGACCACCACGTTTGAGGTCAACGGCCACCAGTTCGTCAATCCAACTACCATTGTCAGCAAGGTTTCGTGAAGTTTGGGGTAGAGGTTTGACGTAGGCCCAAAACTCAGACCAATTAGCACCTTGTTGAATCCACTGAGTAAGCGTCTCTATTTCGGCTGCCGTAAGGGGCTTATTGGCTTCCGGGGGAGGCATCAGTACGTCAGGGTCAAGATGTAATATGCGTTCGAGAAGTTCGCTTTGTTGCGGTGACGCTTTATCGATCACTTGCATCGCGGAATTTTCGCGATCAAACCGCAAGTCTGCCTCGCGGGTCTCAGAATCCGGCCCATGGCATTGGAAACATTTATCAGAAAGAATCGGCCGAACGTCACGTATAAACGAAACTGGTTTATGGTTGCTTTGACCTAAGGCGAACCAAGGTTGAAGCGAGATCAGCAAAAACGCCAATACAAAAAAAGGCTGAGGGAAGACTCGCTTAATCGATGCCTTGGGCAGCGGCCGTTCGATTGGGCGCTTTCGATCACGGGGCATAATAGAATTGTACAAAATTGACTATTCCGATGACTAATTGCTTAACAAAACTAAGAATTAACGTTTCTTCCGAATGATCGTTTCCGACATTCTATTGTCTTAACCCAAAGTAGACAAACGGAACCGCGAGGATAATCAGTTCACTCTTCAACCGACTCTGTCGCAATTTCAGAAGTTTCTGGCGAGCCGTTAACAATCATCTCTTGCGGTATCTTTGATTCTACCCACCGTACAATCTCATCGGTGATCTTTCGGTCAAATTTTAGGTCATCAAGAATGAACGTTCCTTCACTGCCAAATTGATCTTTAAAGTGGACTACCCCAATCCCTTTCTTCTCCCATTTCTTTTTATCAAATCTAACAATCTGATCTAGAGAAACTTCGGTACCGCTGTTGGAGCGCAAGCCATCTTCAGTTGATTCAATCCACGCGTTACGATTTCCAAAGTACCAGACCACACACGGGACGCCGATCGCCAGCAAAATCACAATGAATGCGTACTGCCAGTAAATCTTATTTTGAATCGCGGCGACCGTATCGTCTTTTCTAATTTGCTTTGCACTCCAACCATTCTCTTTCGCCATGGTTTTCCATCGTGCGACCAACTCTGTCCGATCAAGAGTAGGGTCTGCCTCGATCTCAGTCTGAAGTTTTTCCCAAGCAGTGGCGCGGGGAAGTTCGGCGGGATAGGCAAGAAATCCATCGTAGGCGGCGTATGCGGCAAATCCGCAGCAGATCACTCCGATGACAAGGTATTTGAGCAGAAAGATTTTCTCTGGATGGGCTCGTAAATTCATGGGCACTTCGTCATTTTTATTGACAGCTAATTGTTATAGTCGAGACGCTTCTAGTTTATCTAAGCTGCGATAAAAATGTAGAACTGGAAATACTAACCTTCAAAATATGGCTGAACGCATGTTCCGCTGCCGGATTAATCGCAATTTTCTATTCACTAAGTCGTTTTTTTAAGCGATGACAGGGCTTTTTTAGACTAACAAACCGAAAGTACCGGTGTTTTTGCGAATCAATGGTGAACTGGTTGCGAATATCCGTTATGATTAAGGCTCTGGTTTACTTACGTGTTGAGTTAAATAAGGTGTCCGATGGCTGCGACAGAAATTACACGCGAACAATGGGATCGCGAAACTGAAAGACTGTGTCCGAGTGCAAGGGCTTACAATGCCTACGTCGAGCTAGAGCAGTTTATCGTCGAAAACACCGACCTAACCTGCACATACACAAGCGTGACCCGCGGTAAATCAGACTACGCAACATTTTACGCGTCCGCTGGCAATCACTGCAGCGTGATCCAAGTTTATAAAGGGCAATGTCAATTGAATTGGCGAAGGAAGCCCAAGATTACCGGCTTAAATGAAGAAGAGCACGAGCAGGCTACTGAAATTTACGAAGAGTTTCGCACGACACTTTCTGGAAAAGAAGGAAAGGGTTGGGAGACTGTTAAAGTTTTGAGGCTCGGCGAAGAAAACGTTCAAGAGGCTGTTAAAAAGCTCGCAGACGGGCTCACAGCGATCATTCTTAAGGACAAAGAAGAAGTCGCTAAGTAATATTTTTACAATGACGAATTAGTGGGGACGGCTTAAATGCCGTCCCTTTTTTTATGCGCGGTTTCGTCTCAGTTCCTACCTCTGGCGTCTGAATATGCAGTGATTAAAATTAGGGTTTAAGAGCGTCGAGGTTATTCCTTCGATTTGAAACTAATTTTCGCCGCTATCTTTTTTTTACCGGAAACCTATCGATGCGAATTGACTCCATTCCAATCGGCACTAATCCGCCTGAAGATATCAACGTAATTGTCGAGGTCCCGGTAGGCGGCCAGCCAATTAAGTACGAACTCGACAAAGCCTCCGGGACGATGTTTGTTGATCGATTTCTCTATACGCCGATGGTTTACCCAGGCAACTATGGGTTTGTTCCACACACACTTTCACTCGATGGTGATCCGATCGACGTGCTTGTCTGCAATACCAGGGCGATTGTGCCCGGGGCGGTGATGAGTTGCAGACCGGTGGGCGTTCTTGTGATGAAAGATGACGCGGGACCGGATGAAAAAATAATCGCAGTGCCGACCAGCAAATTGACTCGGCGTTATGAAAATATAAAAAGCTATTCAGATTTGCCTGAAATTACCATCCAACAAATCGAGCACTTTTTCCAGCACTACAAGGACCTAGAACCGGATAAATGGGTAGAAATCACAAGTGTAGAGCAGGTAGACGTAGCCAAACGAATGATAATGGAAGCAATTGAACGCGACAAAACTGCACCCTAGCCAACAGATATCGTCGAACGACTAAAGAAGACATTCCCAAGATTTTTACGCAAAATGGAGAAAACCGCGATGGCAAAGAGCCCGAAATCCAGCCTAACGGAACTGCCTCGACGTCAATTCATCGCAGCTACTGGTGCTGCCCTCTGTTCTTTCGCGACTATTGGAACAACACCACTGTCCGCCGGTACCCTTCAAACTAAACCGTGCGGGAAAATTCCGCTTGGCTTTGATAATTTCTCGATAAGGGCGTTAAAGTGGAATGCGAGCGAGTTATTGGATTTTGCGGGAAAGCAAAAAGTTGACTCGTTATTGCTTTCGGATTTGGATGTTTATGAAAATCACCAGAAGAATTACCTCGGTGACCTCGCGAATAAGGCTTCAGATTTGGGAATAGTCGTCCATGCGGGCACCGGAAGTATTTGTCCTACAGCCGGGCGGTGGAACGATAAATGGGGTACCCCGGAAGAACACCTACGGTTAGGAATCCGAATTGCCTCGGAGCTTGGGTCCCCGGTTTTTCGATGTTATTTGGGTGGCGAGAAAGATCGCCGGACCGAAGGTGGAATTCAAAAGCATATCGACCGCACCGTAGAAGTTCTAAAAAAAGTCAAATCTGCTGCATTGGATGCCAACGTTAAAATTGCAGTTGAAAACCATGCCGGCGATATGCAAGCTCGTGAATTGGTCGCATTAATTGAGGCCGCCGGTCCCGAATTTGTTGGAGCAACTATCGATAGCGGAAATGCCACATGGACACTTGAGGATCCACTTGAAAATTTAAAGATTCTTGGACCTCACGCAGTCAGCTCCGGTATAAGAGATTCCACGGCATGGCTAACCGACACCGGCGCCAGGGTTGCCTGGAATGCTGTTGGAGATGGTCTAGTTGACTGGGTGCAGTACACCGAACTCTTTGCAAAGCTTTGTCCCGGCGTGCCGTTTCAGTTGGAAATCATCTCAGGATTTAACAAACCGTTTGACTTTCAAAAGGATCAGTTTTGGGCCGCCTATCCGAATGTAAAGGCGGTTGATTACGAAGCGTTCCTGCGGCTTGCCAGAAGAGGCGAACCCGTTGCCGCGGGGGGAGCGAATGATCCAGAATTTCAAATGAAAGAGCTGTTAAGTAGCCTAACGTATTGCCGTGATGTCTTGAAAATTGGGATCAAAGGAAGCTAGCAGCAGTGCATGCCACTTCTTTGTGAAGATTCGAGTTGACTCAAAGAAAAACAACATCTAATTAAAGATTTGATACCTGACGTTTCCCTGAGTTCATCAAGGTTACTCTGAATGTTTTTAATTAGACCAGCGATTCCAAAGCTTTTAGGCTTTCAATCCTTTCCAAAACTCAGCCTATTGCTTTGCTCAACCGCATTTTTATTGGCCGTAACTTCGAACGTGCTTTTGGCACAGGATGAGAGTGTTTTCGAAATCTCTGACCCTTCCATGGTCATCGAGTACCCTGAGGGAATGGAGGGAGAAGTTGTCATCGAGGACGGTAGTCAATTTTCTGACGTTATTGACGGGAACTTCATTCAGCTCGCCCCCGATTATTCTCGGGAGATGCTTGATTTTCAAAATCGGCAGTCAAACAAAGAGATTTTGCTTCTCGAACATTCGTTGAATAGTTCGGGGCAGACCAACATGACTCTCGGCGCTCAATTACGAGCATCTGCGATTTATGGCAAAACGAACGATGCTGGAAAATTTCCTTATCTGGGGAGGTTCCCCACCGACTTTGAAGGTAATTACGCCTCTGATTTCAGGATGTTGCAAGCCAACTTGGCCACGAGCGTAAGTTTTGGCCCGAGAGCTCATGGATATGTAGAAACCCTTTTCTCTGATGTTTTTTCTTTTGATAATCCCAAGCAAGGGAGTTACCAAGTTCGGCAGGCTTACGTAGTGTTCGGTGACTTCTCACGATCGTCATGGTACGGTTACTTAGGAAAAAAGAATGTTGGTTTTGGAGATATGGGAACGTTAAATCCATTCTCTCAGTCCATACCCTGGCACTATTTTGGTGCGTTGGGCGAAGGTGGCGGAATTGGTTTCGACAACGGTATTGTTAGCGCGACCTTCGCTGGGCTAAGCGGTGGACGGGGTGTCCGTGTGGTCGATTCGAAAGCGACCGGTGACGTCAACAATTTTGCCGCAAATCTTCTCTTGAGAATGCCCTTGGCAAGGCGGGATGGAGAACTGAAGCTAGGTGGTGGTTACCTGTATGGCACAATTTATGACGCCGACGTTCCCGAACATCTCGATCCGACACTCTTTGGAGATCCGAATGGAGCTTGGGACGTGAATGCCAGAATGCGAATTAACCGCTTGCACCTCGGAGTTGAGTATGTGCGAACAGTTAATGCCTGGCCGGTAACCGATCATGACGTGATCGCCTATAGCGCTGAGGCTGCATTTGATTCCTACTTTATCTCGATGCCTGCTCGCTGGTCTTTATCATGGAGCGAGGGGATACAAGGTCCGCCGGGAACGGAATTTGAATTTAATCGTCAGCTAGTCCTCGGTTATCGCGTTGAACCCTCTCGCAATTCACTAATCAGTCTCGAATACGTTCGTAGTACTGGGTTCGCTCCACTGATTGGGCTTACGAGTATGAGTGATCGGGACGTCGTTCAAAACTCAATTGTTCTTGGTCTGACATTCACTCTCTAATTCAGACCGTGACTAGGCAAAATTGATTCGTCATTTTCTCTTTATTTGCTCTAAAGGGATGGCATTTTCTTGTTGAATCCCATCTTAGATTTGGTCTATTGTTTGTAGCGCAACAAGATATCGATGCTGCGGTTGATCGCGACATAACATTACTATTGCGCATGTATTTCGCTACCCTGTTCATTGAAATTGGAATGCTTGTTAAGAGCATCCAACAATTTGATTAGGTGTATGAGTGATAGCCGCAAAGGAATGAAACGTGCAGTTTTCCAATCTATTTTTTACTGTTATCTATTTTTTGGTGTTTGTGAATTCGCTAATTGGTCAGGAAAATTGGCCAGAATTTCGCGGTCCCACTGGTGACGGTGTCGCATTAGCAATTACTTTGCCGACCGATTTGGGCGACGAGGCAAACGTCTCCTGGCAAACTCCAATTCATGGGCGAGGCTGGTCGTCGCCCGTTATTTGGGGTGAGCAGATATGGTTGACGTCTGCCACTGAGGACGGCAAAAAGATGTTCGGCATATGTGTCGATCTCAAGTCCGGCAAAGTGATACATGACAAACTTATATATCAGAACGAAAACCCCCGATTCCGGCATGCCACAAATAGTTATGCAAGTTGCACACCAGCCATAGAGGCCGGGCGGGTTTATCTCCACTTCGGAAGCTACGGGACGGTCTGCCTGGACACCAATACCGGAGACACCATTTGGAGCCGGGAGGATTTTGAATGTGATCATTTCCGTGGACCAGGATCGTCTCCAATCTTGTACGGCGATAACTTGATCGTTGCTTATGACGGCTCGGATAAACAGTATGTGGTCGCGTTCAACAAAGAGACAGGCGAAACTGCCTGGAAGACCGATCGCAATCTTAAATACGGAACGGATAACGGTGATTGGAAAAAAGCCTACGGCACAGGAAGTGTGTTTGAAATAGCAGGTAAGCCGATGCTGATTTATCCTTCCGCCAGCGCAACCGTCGCCTATGACCCACGCAATGGGGAGCCGATGTGGACGGTATATCACGACGGCATGAATGCATCGGCAAGGCCTATCCTCACCCAGGATGGACTCGTCATTTTGACCAATGGCATGGGGCGGATGGACGCAGTAAATCCGCAAGGAAAGGGAGATATCACAAAGACCAATATCGACTGGACCATCAGCAAAAATGTGACCCGGCGTCCTTCACCCATCTTAGTCAACGGTAATCTGTTTATGTTTAACGACAAGGGAATTGCGAGTTGTGTTTCTGCTGAAGACGGAAACATCTTATGGCAAGAAAGAATAAAAACGACATTCGCTGCGTCGCCAATATTTGATGGTGAGCACATCTTCGCTTTCAGCGAAAAAGGGCAAATATATGCTTTTCAACCAGGTGGCGATTATGAGCTGGTCGAAGAAACAAAGTTAGGCGATGGCTTCAAAGCTTCTCCGGCAGTCGCCGGTGATAGGCTGATTCTTCGGAGCATTTCTAAACTGTATTGCCTCAAAGGAAAGCCGCAAAACTAGCCGGCTATTCCAATGGCTGTAACATGCTATCGGTCTAGAAATCAAAAGCCAAAGCGAATCCGTAATCGAGATCGCTGGATACATTGCCTGCCGGTGGAGTGTTATCATAGCGGTTAAAGGCAAAAATCCGGAAGTTAATATCTTTTTCCCAGTCAATCAGGAATTCAACTCCCGCGTTTGTATTGACACGGTATTCATCGAAATTTTTAAAACTGGGATAGTAATCGACAGTGCAGTAAGTTTTAACGGTGTCAGTAATTTTCCGTTCCCAGTCGGCTCCCAATTGAAGTTCAGGAATCCAGTCATCAATGACGGCTCCTACCTCTTTTGAGGCACCAGCACCAAGTCGCGTTGTGAAGAAACGGTCATCTTCTTTGATGAATTCGTAAGACAAACCTGAATGCAATGCAATCCTGTAGTCATAATTTTTGAAACGATCCCAATTAACTGCCGTTTGAGCAAATGCACTTAAACGACCCTCTCGAATTTTTCGTTCCTGTCGTGCCTGTCCAAAAAAGCGGTCTGTCACGGTGGCTATTTGATTGGTGCTGTAAAAGTAATTAGCGAGAAGGTCTGTCTTGCTAAAGTCTGTCTCGCGAACCCAATTCATCTCCAGGTTCATGTCCACGCTTTGGCTATTCCCAGATTTGCCGTTGAGCCCGGCAGCGAAGGAACCACTCCAAATACTCGGTTGTTCTTCAACGATTATCTCGGAACTACCAATTTCCATCGAAGTCTGGCCAAAACATGCGGCAGTGGTTAAAAACAAGCAAAACAGCGGGAAAAGAACGGTGGTTGCTTTCACAGCGATTCCTTAGAAAAGAAGCATGGGGCAAAAGCTTAGCGAACTAAAAAATTGCTGACAAGGCTAATTCCCGAAACCGCTGGCGTGTAAGATTTACAAGTGTTTAAACACCCTCAAGCAACGTTAGTTTTAAGACAACATGGAAGTAACAGACAAACCTTTATTTATCGGAATCGCTGGTGCTTCGGGATCCGGCAAAAGCTTATTGGCTTCCCAACTTTGTCATTTGATCAATGAAGAATTTGGGACTAACCAAGTTAAAATTATTAACGAAGATTGCTACTATCGCTGTAGGGACGGACTGACGTTCGCGGAACGCGAGATTGTTAATTATGACCACCCCGATGCGTTCGAGCATGATCTCCTGTTCCAACATCTAACCGAGTTGGCTGCTGGCAAAAGCGTTAATGTTCCTCAATACGACTATTCACAACACAATCGAAGCGAGGAAGTCACAAATTTTGAACCGGCGAAAGTTATTTTAATCGAAGGGATTCTAATTCTTCACAATGTCGAAGTACGAAATCTGTTAGATCTAAAAATATTTGTCGATGTCGATTTAGACGTTTGCCTATCCCGGCGCCTCGTCAGGGATATCAATGAGCGGGGCAGAACGCTTGAATCTGTTCTGCAGCAATACCATAAAACCGTGCGACCAATGTTTCACGAATTTCTCGCACCAGGAAAAAAGCTTGCAGATCTTGTTGTTCCCCGCGGCGGTAAAAATGTTACAGCAATTTCAGTCCTCCAAAACCACATTCGATCGTACTTGAATACCAATTCACGTGGAACGCACTTACCCTAAGCCAGTTATCATTCTGGAAAATTGAAAATACTCATTCAAGGTTAAAACCACATGTCTCTCGACACACTTCAACCTAGACTGATTGTTGAAACGATCGAAAATTTAAAAATGCGAATTTAAGAACGGTTCCCTGATTTTGGTTTAAATAGAGTATGCGGACAACTGACGTTTATCTGAAAAAACTTGGAAAATCGCGCTGACTGGATTGGGGAACCAGTGATTTGGAGTCGCTATTTGACTTGGGCGTTTTGTATCATCATTTTTGTTTGCTCAATAATTCCGTTCTTTTATTTTAGATCGGATCTCAACCAACCATTGGATTTGGAATCAGTTGTGCCGCTACAGGAAGCGGGCCTGAATGATGCTGTTCTCACCGGCGCCGCAATCTTCTTTTTGCTGTCCGTTGAAGTGAGATACAAAAGAGTAAGGGCGTTAAAAACTCTTCACGAATTGAGATCGATCGCCCACGTAATCGATAAGTATCAGTTGACGAAAGATCCGCATCGCGTATCCAAAGCGACTCGATACCCCAGGACGGGTGAATCACCTGAGTTAACATTAACTCGTTTTGAACTGCGGCGATATTTGGATTATTGCAGTGAAATGTCGTCTTTGACCGGGAACGTTGCTGCAGTTTAATTTCAAGAATTTGAAGACGGAGTCGTAATGGCTTCCGCGTCGGAACTTGAGATCCTCACCACTGGCTTGTCGCGTAAAATTTGGCAGAAGATTTCAATCTTGCATCACGGTGAAATCGATTGCAAAACACCATAGATTAATTGCGTTCGCAGATCTTGGTTGCCCATGAAAACAAAAAAAGGTGCCTAGCAAAAGGCACCCTTAATTTATTGAGCGACGAGGAACACCTATTTTCCACCGGGTCTTCTACCGCCCGGACCACCGCGACCTGACGGACGATTCGAACGCTGCTTAGCTTGCAACGAGTTCTGATCCTCAACCGGAATTTCCGTTTTCCACACCTTGCCCTCTCTTCTGCCTGTTCGAACATGAGACGAGTGATTTTTGGTGATTTTCCCTGCGGCGTTAGCGTACTTTGTTAATGCCTTTTCAATTACACTCGCTTCTGTTGATGGGCTAAAGTATTTCACCAATTTCCCATCCAAGCCATATTCACCTGGCTCAATCAATAGAATGCCAGGCTGTCCTGAGTAATCTTGGACGGACTTGAGCATCGATGCATCGGTTGTGGTTGAGTAGATAAATTTCCCAGCTAATTCTGTTGAATACGCCAAGGGAGCGAGTGCGTTCTGCATAAAGTCTGCCGGATTTTTTTCATCGGCTACGCAGACTACAGAAGGTAAGCCGTCGCAAGAGCTAACGTTTAAACCCAACCGCACATCCTTTAATTGAGGAAGAATCGGATTCGTGATTTCTACCGACCCTTTGTATTGCTTGGCAATTTTATTCATCTGTGCAGCAAGACTACTTGGCGAGCGAAAGGCAAAATCGGGACTTCGCCCGGGTCGACAAAGGTTTTCTTTTGTGTCGGGAGTCATTAAGACAAAAACTGTATTCTCAAGATCACCGGTCCTGCCAACATAAACAGTACGCAAAAACTCTGCTTCAGCTTCGTCCTCATAGGTCGCGAGTCGTATGCAAACGAAATTCCGAGAGGCTTCGATAACTTGGTCGTTAGACAGGAAACTCCTGTCCATATTTTGCTTTCCTGGTCACCACATCCCCGGTACTCCGGCGCACTGCGGAGCAGCAGACAATAACATGATAGGTCGATTCGTCGCCTTAGCATCAGCAAGGCCGTCGGTGAGGACACCATGCCAAGCAATTCCGCTCGGAATTGCTGATTTACTCTGAGCGTAACAAGAATTGACGGCAATCATTGCAGTAAAGCAAATTATCAATAGCATCCCGGTAGATGCTTTATACAAAATCGTTGGAGAAGGGGGCATAACGGTCTCTTAAAACGTGAAGTTTGAATTTCCTACCTATTATTAACACGCAAAAAATTGCTTCTGCAGACTCTAGTTTTAAAACATTTTCAAAATATATAAGGGAAACTTCGGCGAAGGATGAAGTCCTGCCTCACTTTCACCCGAACAATTTTCGCTCAACGAGCGATCTCATTTGAGCATCATCACGAGTTTATGAATTAATGGTTTGCCAATTTGCCCCGTGTCAAAACTAACGAGCAGTTCACGAATCTAACCGAAAAGTAAAAAAAATTCTAAGCGATCAACCATTACGAGGACTTAATGGCAATTGCGATTCCATTGTTGATTTGGTCGTTTGCTTATTTTTTCCGAAGAGTTTATCACTAAACCTCAGTTTTTCCCGTGCTGACTTCACCAGCAGCTAGGAAATCGAGGAACGGATCCGTATCGATAAGGATAGTATTTTGACCACACCGAAACCGTTTGCCGCGGAGAAGACTCTTTATAGCCCTGAATACGAGCATGACAGCTGTGGTGTGGGGTTTGTCGCCCAGATCGATGGAGTCGCCTCACGACAGATCGTAGTCGATGCTTGCGGAATTTTATCGAGGATGGAGCACCGTGGTGCGTGCGGTTGCGAGCCAGAAACCGGCGATGGTGCGGGAATTCTGACAGGGATACCCTCCAAATTGGTTCGGAGGCTGGCAAAACAAATCGGCTTTTCTACCGACTTTCCTTTTATTGGCGTTGGCAATGTCTTTCTTCCCAACGACGAAGAAGAACGGGAAAAATGCAAACTGATCTTCGCTCAAAACACAAACCGTTTCGGTCAGAAATTAATCGCTTGGCGTGAAGTTCCCATCGATGTTGAAGGCTCAGGGATTGGTCCCACTGCCATTCGCAGCATGCCAAAGATTTTACAAGTATTCATTGGGGCCGAGGCTGGTATTAGTCAGGCAGATTTTGAGCGACGTCTTTACCAAATTCGGAAATCAACGACCAAATCCGTCCGCTCCAGCGGCATGTATTCATCGGATTTGTTCTATGTATGTTCGCTTTCTTCGCGGATCATCGTTTACAAGGGAATGCTATCTACGGCTCAGCTGCCCCAATTTTTCGTAGATCTCCAGGATGAAGATTACCAAAGCCATCTCGCAATGGTTCACTCCCGGTTTTCGACCAACACCCTGCCCAACTGGTCACGGGCCCAACCCTTACGTTGGATGGCACACAACGGGGAAATTAACACGTTGCGAGGCAATAGAAATTGGATTGCTGCCCGACAGGGGCTTATGGCAAGCGATGTGTTCAACGCACCGCTGAAGACCGTAATGCCGGTTACAGAGCAGGGCTGCAGCGATTCAGGAGAATTTGACAATGCAATGGAGTTGCTAATGATGGCTGGGCGCGATTTGCCCGAGGTTGTCATGATGATGATTCCTGAGGCATGGCGAAACCACCAAACCATGCCCGAAGACAAGCGGGCGTTCTATGAATACCACTCATGTCTTCAAGAACCTTGGGATGGCCCAAGCTCGATCTCATTTACTGACGGCCGCATGATTGGGGCCGTTCTCGATCGAAATGGCCTTCGCCCGAGTCGCTACTATGTGACAGATGACAATCGGGTTGTCATGGCCAGCGAAGTGGGTGTTTTAGAAATTGATCCTGCCAAGATTATTAAAAAAGGACGTTTAGAACCGGGTAAAATGTTTCTTGTCGATTTCGAAAACAAGCGAATCGTTTCCGATGATGAATTAAAAACAGAGATTTCCAATCGACGGCCCTATGCTCAGTGGATGAAAAATCAGCGGATCACTTTTGATCAGTTGGAGCAAACGGAAACGGTTGCACCACTTTCCAGAGGAGAACGGCTTTCTCAAATGAAAGCTTTTGGCTACACAACTGAGACCATGAAGTACATGTTACTGCCTTTGGTCAAGGTAAAGAAAGATCCAATCCTTTCGATGGGCAACGATGCGGCCCTGGCCTGTTTGAGTGACAAGCCGAGGTTGCTTTATGACTATTTCGCGCAACTTTTTGCGCAGGTTACCAACCCACCGATCGATTCCATCCGCGAAGAGATCGTCATGTCGGTGGAGTGCTATATCGGCCCGGAAGGAAATTTGCTGGAGACAACGGAAAAACAGTGCAACCGGTTGTTACTGGATAACCCAATTCTTGATTTCCAACAGATGGCTGGAATCAAAAATATGGACTATCGGGGTTGGAAGTCCCGCACCATCGATATCACGTTCGATAAAGACGAAGGCCCGGACGGATTCTATGCGGCATTAAGACGGATATGCAAAGAATCGGAATCTGCAATTTCGGATGGGTGTGCGATTCTAATTCTTTCCGATCGTGAGATTGGTCCAAAACGAGTCCCGCTCAGCGCGCTATTGGCGACGAGTACAGTCCATCATTACTTGGTAGACAAGCAACTGCGGACGCGGATTGGAATCGCAGTAGAAACTGGCGAGGCAAGAGAAGTTCACCATCATTGCCTGTTGACCGGTTTCGGCGCAGATGCAATTCATCCCTACTTAGCCCTTGAAGCCATTATCGATCACCATACGTCTTCGCCTGAATCAGATTTGACTCCTGAGCAGTGCATCTCTTCGTATCGGACTGGTGTGCATAAGGGAATGCTGAAAGTACTAGCCAAGATGGGCATCTCCACTCTCGCGAGTTATAAGGGGGCACGGATCTTTGAAGCCATTGGACTGAACTCAGATGTAATTAAACGGTCGTTCCCCGGTACAGCTAGTCGAATTGAAGGGGTTGGATTCGATGTGCTGTCGAACGAGGCGTTGCGGCGGCATGAACTTGGCTACCCAATCAAAAAACCTAATTCAGTTTTGCCAGTGCTCGAGTTAAAAACAGAGGGCACTGTTCATTGGCGCCAAGATGGAGAGAAACATGCCTGGACGCCATTAAACATTGCGAATATCCAGCAGGCTGCCCGGGCGGGAGATCCTGACGCCTACAAACGATTTTCCACCGCCATCAATCAGCAGACTGCCCGTGAATGTCATCTTCGTGGCCTCCTGAAATTTCGATCGAGAACCTCAATTCCACTTCAGCAAGTAGAATCGGCCAAAGAAATTGTCAAACGGTTTTGCACCGGTGCTATGAGTTACGGTTCGATCTCAGGCGAGGCTCATGAGACTTTAGCCATCGCCATGAATCGCTTAGAAGGTAAAAGTAACACTGGAGAGGGTGGCGAAAATTATGACAGGTTCGAGGCTGACGAAAACGGAGATCTCCGCCGGTCAGCAATTAAACAGGTCGCCTCGGGTAGATTTGGCGTAACTGCTTACTACCTCAGCAATGCTGATGAGATTCAAATCAAGATGGCTCAGGGAGCAAAACCGGGAGAAGGTGGTGAACTTCCGGGCCATAAGGTGAATCAAACGATCGCGGACACCAGACGATCCACGCCGGGCGTCACGTTGATTAGCCCACCTCCGCACCACGACATTTATTCAATTGAGGATTTAGCGCAGCTGATCTTTGATTTAAAAAATGCCAACCCTTCGGCAAGAATTAGCGTCAAACTCGTTTCGGAGGTTGGTGTAGGAACCATTGCTGCGGGCGTTGCTAAAGCCCATGCGGATAACATTCTTATCTCAGGCTGCGGAGGCGGAACCGGTGCCTCGCCATTGACCAGCATTAAACATGCTGGAATGCCCTGGGAACTCGGGATTGCTGAAACTCACCAAACGCTTGTGATGAACGACCTTCGCAGTCGAACACGATTGCAAACTGACGGTCAGCTTAAAACCGGTCGGGACGTGGTGATCGCCACTCTCCTTGGTGCTGAGGAATATGGATTTGCTACTGCCCCATTAATCACAATGGGATGTATCATGATGCGAAAATGTCATCTAAATACTTGTCCCGTTGGGATTGCAACCCAAGACACAGAACTCCGAAAGAAGTTCAAAGGAAAACCTGAGCACGTTGTCAATTACCTGTTCATGGTAGCTGAAGAAGCACGTCAAATCATGGCGGAACTCGGGTTTCGATCTATTAACGAGATGGTTGGACGAGTGGATGCACTCGATGTGGATCATGCGGTCGAGCATTGGAAAGCCAAAGGAATTGACCTTTCAAAGCTACTCGCTCCCGCAGTCGGATTTCACGACGGAGTCCAAGTATATTGCACGGTGGACCAAGACCACGCGTTGGATGATGTGCTTGACTGGAAACTTCTTGAACAGGCAAAGAATTCAATCCAAACTCGCCAACGCGTAGAAATTGATTCGGAGATCAAGAATACGGACCGGTCGGTAGGAGCCATTTTAAGCCACCATGTCGTAAAGACGCACGGCCCGGATGGACTTCCTGATAATACTATTTGCGTCAACTTCAAAGGCTCCGCGGGTCAGAGTTTAGGGGCGTTTCTAGCGGGTGGGGTATCTCTTCAGGTTGAAGGCGATGCAAACGACTACGTTGGAAAAGGGATGTCTGGCGGACGCGTCGTTGTCCGCCCGCCCAAATCCGCAACGTTTGCAGCCGAAGAAAATATCATCATTGGTAACGTCGCACTTTATGGTGCGACGGCTGGTGAGGCCTATTTCCGAGGGGTCGCGGCCGAACGATTTGCCGTTCGCAATTCGGGGGCGGTTGCTGTGGTCGAGGGCGTGGGCGACCACGGCTGTGAATACATGACTGGTGGCAGAGTGGTCATTCTCGGGGCAACTGGGCGGAATTTCGCCGCAGGGATGTCCGGTGGAATCGCCTATCTCTACGACCCGAATGACAATCTTTTAAACAACCTGAATCTAGAACTGGTTGAAATAGACTCGGTTCACAGCCAGGCAGACAGAGACGAATTGCATTCCCTGATTGAAAAACATGCCCGCTTCACCGAGTCGCCTGTAGCTTCGGCTATCCTTGAAAACTGGGACTCTGAAGTTAGCCAATTCAAAAAGATTATTCCGAGTTTATACCGCAAGATTCTCGAGCAAAAATTAGCTGAAGCATTGAAGCAATAAGACTGAGTCGATTTACCGAATACATCACGGAGAGGGAGTTCAAAAGAAATATGGGCAAACCAACGGGATTCATTGAATTTGATCGCATGGATGAAGACCGACGCGATCCTACCGCTCGCATCGGTGATTGGAACGAGTTTCTAGTGCAAATAGATGAAAAGGATTTGCAAACCCAAGGTGCGCGTTGCATGGATTGCGGTGTCCCCTTTTGCCATACCGGGCAAACAATTGACCGACTCGCCACCGGTTGCCCGGTCAACAATTTGATTCCTGAATGGAACGATCTCGTCTATCACGGCAAATGGAAGGAAGCGCTTGATCGCCTTCATTCAACGAATAATTTCCCTGAATTTACCGGGAGAGTTTGTCCTGCCCCCTGCGAAGGTTCTTGCGTACTGGGAATCAATGAACCGGCTGTTACCATCAAAAGCATTGAGCGAAACATAATCGACCGCGGTTTCGCTGAAGGATGGGTATCCCCTCGAATTCCCGCCGAGCGAACTGGGAAAACAATTGCCGTAATTGGCTCAGGACCTGCGGGTCTAGCAGCGGCTGATAATTTAAATCAACTTGGCCATCAGGTCACTGTTTTTGAGCGTGATGACCGGGTTGGCGGCTTGTTGATGTACGGGATTCCGAACATGAAACTTGGCAAGGATGTTGTCGACCGACGTTTGGATTTGTTGCGACAGGAAGGAATTCAATTCCAAACAGGGGTCGAGGTTGGCGTCACAATCTCCGCAAAAGAGATCCGAACCCAATTTGACGCCGTAGTAATTTGCGTGGGTTCAACCGCACCACGCGATCTAAAAATCCCCGGGCGTTCGACTAATGGAATCCACTTTGCAATGGATTACCTTCGAGGCTCCACCGCGTCGTTACTCGATGGTACGGATGCGGAGATTTCAGCAAAAGATAAAAATGTCGTTGTAATCGGTGGTGGAGACACTGGAACAGACTGCATCGGGACTGCAATTCGCCAAGGGTGTAAAAGCGTCGTCAATCTTGAAATTGTCGATCGCCCGCCAGAGTCCCGAGCCGACTCCAACCCGTGGCCTCAGTGGCCTTTGATTTTTCGAACTGACTATGGACATGCGGAGGCGAAAGCAATCTATGGTCAAGACCCGCGTGCATTCAATATCGAAACAGTTGAATTTCTTCCCGACGCTGACTGGAATCTTACGGCACTCAGAACAGTGGAGGTTGACTGGAGCGTCGAGCGTGCTGGCGTTGCGCCTTTTTCACCAATCGCCGGTAGTGAGAAATTAATCGAAGCAGACTTGGTCTTTCTAGCGCTTGGATTTACTGGTCCTGAGCCAGGGGTTTCCGAAGCGTTTGGTTTAGAAACCGGACCCCGATCAAACATTTTAGCCAACACCTCCGACTACGAGACGAGCCAACCCGGTGTTTTCGCCGCAGGAGATTGTCGGCGTGGCCAGAGTTTAGTGGTTTGGGCCATTCGCGAGGGCCGGCAGGCAGCCGAAGCGTGCAATCAATATTTGAGTGCTTCGGTTTGAGGCAAATTCAGTTTGCCAAGGTTCTACAAGTAGGGTTTGCAAGCAACTGTTCAAGCCCTCATTTCAGCGATACTTTCCAACACGTTTAGCAACAACGGCTGACATTGTTCGAATGTCGTTGATTGATCAGCGGCACTTTCTTGGTTTTTTAGTCGTTTTTAGATGGTAATCAATAACGCAAGTATTAACATCAAAAGTGCAACACCATCTCGCAACTGAATTTCGTGACTTCGACGATTAAATCTTAGGAAATTTAACATCGCTCCCGTTGGGCAGCCGTACCTGCAATAGGCCATCGGCTGGAAAAAAGACACAAATAAGCCAGTCACTGCGATTGCGATGGTAATCCATCCTGCGACTCGAAAAGAAAATGCATCGAAAGGCTCAATCGAGGCAAGATTCAAGCTCAGATGCCCCGAGGCGGCGAGCAACGAAATGATGAGCAAGGTTGCAGGCACAAGCTTTAAAACTCGCCGCAAACGTCTGTTCACCCCGACTCGTTTCATCCCCGATTTCATAGCCAACTGTTGAACAGCGCCAAAAGGGCAAATGTGATCGCAATAAGAATTATGTTTCGATATGATCGGAACCGCGAGTGCAGAGACACAGAGCAATACCATTCCCGGCGCGTTTTTTAACGGCAGACCATTCTGAGCCCAGCCAAAAACAACGGCTTGAGACAATATTTCACCAGCAATGAATCCAAGATAAATAATTAAAATCACTTGGAACACCAGACGCAATCTTCGGCGGCTAACACTGGTAAACGAAAAGCAAATGCCAATTAATCCGAGCAAGACCGTAAGGCACTCTGTAAAAACCCAAATCCAGTTGGGCCCTTTTCCAATTCGAGTTTCATATTCCTGCAGATGCTTTACCGTCGTCTGAATACCTGACAAGACGTTGAGGCTTGTCATGGTAGCGCCGGAAACACCTTCGTATTCGGTTGAATCGAACCCGGATATCTCTTGCAGGTTTTTGCCACGGATAAGATCGTCTAAATAGGTGTCCTCTTTCACGTATTCTACATAGGGTTCATTGTCATAACTGGATCGAATCAATGACCCAAGGAAACGAAAGCGTTCATCAAAAGCGATCAGCGTATCAGTAGGCCCTTGATAGCCGGAAAGTGAATTCGCAATTGGAGAAGATCGCAGAAAATAACCAACCTTTTCATTGATGTTATTGTGCACCGATCCGAAAACTAGATTTGGATTCTCTGAATTATTGTGAATACTTAATGGTTGAAGTTCTGGAAAAAATTGTGCTAACTCATGACTTTCAATTTTATTGGGGAACTTTGAAAAATTGATCTGGGAGCCTGCTCTCGCTTGAAGCGATTGCTTTACGGCGAAGCTGGTTAAGGTTGCACCTGAAACGGAATCGACATCCGGCCAAAGATCTGGAAAATCCCACTTAAGACCTCGATAAGACGCCAAAAATTTATCTGATTCAGCTACCGCATTAACATGCTCAAAAGTATCTTCGCTATCAAGGATTTTGATATCTAGAATTCTCTTGTCTGCTGAGAGAACAACCATCAAATTGGTTGGCCCTAGATATCCAATCGAGGCATTTCCAATAGGCGCGGTTTGAAGGAGCGTCCCAATTTCCTCGTTTTGCGGGGACGTGATGATCCGGATGGAACTGGAACGATTCCAGGGGGTTAACCCGGAAGCATTGGGGATCAATTCTTGAAGTTCCGCAACTTTGATCGCACTCAGAGCCGAGGCGTCCGTTCTATTTTCAACTAACTCTTTGTGTTGCTTTCGGATTAGAAAGACAATTCCAATGAACAGTGCGACCCGACAAGCGTGTACAAAAACCGAACGCCAATATTGAAGTTGATTCTTTGGGGGCGATCCCATTTTCAGAATAGGTAGTTGGACGTTCAAATTAGGCTCGATTGCGCTATTTGCGACTGTAACTGCCTCATGGTAGCAGAAGTAAGATCCGAACTGCTAGCTTTTGCCTGTCGCGGCAGATTCGATTTCCTAAACTACGCAAAGAAGGCAGAAATTAACCACCCAAACTACAGTGCGGCCAGATGCAAAACGCTAATTCCAAACGGGGGAAATAGTCTTTTACATCGTAAACCGCAGCCACCCAATCGGATCCAATCAAAGGTTACTTTATACATCGAGAAACCAGTACTGAGCACCCTTCCCGCAAACAACCATTGGAAAACAAGGATGCAGGAGGGCGACTGAGTATTTCGTAGAATTCGATCTCCAGCTTACGTTACCAGATGGTAATGCGATCGACCTCAGGTTTGAAAAGACCGTCCCCGGGTTTTACATCAAACGCATTGTAGAATGCTTTGATGTTGGTAACGGGCCCGTTGGCACGATATTTCGATGGTGAATGAGGATCGGTAAGCAAACGCTTGACCATTTCTTTATCACGATATTTCCGTTGCCAGACGCGACTCCACCCTACGAAAAACAGTTGATCCCCATTCCACCCCGCCACAAGTACTTCCGGCTTGCCTTGGTTGGCAATGTTAAACGCTTTGTAAGCGATAGTGAGACCGGAAAGATCAGCGATGTTTTCGCCGAGGGTCAGCTTGCCGTTTACATTTTTTCCGTCCAGGGGTTCGTAAGCAGCATACTGATTGATCAGTTGCTGCGTTAGCTTGCTGAACGCTTCCTGGTCTTTCTCTGACCACCAATTATTGAGATTTCCATCGCCGTCATAACGACTTCCTTGGTCATCAAACGCGTGACTAATCTCATGACCAATCACCGCGCCGATCCCGCCATAATTCAAAGCATCAGGAGCGTCCATGCTGAAGAAAGGTGCCTGTAAAATGGCGGCCGGAAATACGATTTCATTTTTTGTTGGACTGTAATAGGCATTAACGGTCTGAGGTGTCATGCCCCACTCTTCCCGATCGATTGGCTGACCAAGATGGTTAATATTTCGCTGGTGCTCGACAATATTTGAGCGATACACATTTCCAAATAGATCATCAGCCGAAACAGTTAAAGCAGAGTAATCACGCCACACGTCCGGATACCCAATCTTCGTACCGATTTTCGATAGCTTACCCTTGGCCCGTTTCTTGGTTTCGTCAGTCATCCACGAAAGATCGTCGATACTTTGTCCAAAAGAAGTCAGCAAATTGTCAACCAAAGTCTGCATCTTTGCCTTAGCTTCTGGCTTGAAATATTGCTGAACATATAATTCGCCAACCGCTTCGCCGAGGGCACCAAAATCCCCCGCTCCTGCTCCGGCAATTGCATTTACACCGCGTTTCCAGCGAGGTCGCTGAACTGGAATGCCTGCAATCGTCTTGTTATACAACTCAAATCTCGCATCCACGAACGGTTGCGATAGATAGCCGGCGTAACTGTCGAGCAGTCGAAATTGCAGATAATGTTTCCAGGTTTCTAGGGGAGTCGATTTGATTATTTGAGCAAGACCAGCGAAAAAACTAGGGGTATTTACGTTGACCATTTCTGGCGTTTTAGCAACATCGTTCGCTGCAAAATAGGCAGCCCAATCAAACTCTCCACCGGTAAGTTCCGTCAGTTCTTTAAACGACCGCTTGTTGTAACGCTTTCGGGCGTCACGTAGCTTCACACGTTCCCAGGAAATTTTGGCGAGCGAAGTTTCCAACGCCACAATCTGCTTCGCCGCTTCCTCACTATTTTCAATTCCGGCTAAATCAAACAGCGTTTGGATATAGTTCGAAAGAGCTTTCTGCACCTTCGTTGAATCTTCGTCGTCCTTCAAATAGTAATCGCGATCTGGCAAAGTCGTACCACTTTGAATTAACTGACAAATATACTGGGTGGCGTCGCCGGCATCCTGGGACACAAAGAAACCAACTGGGCTGCCAACACCAATTTTGCTTAGGTGGCCGAAGTGTTTCCAAATCTCAGCTTTGGTCTTCAGACCTCGTATTTTTGCAAGTTCGTCGTTGAGCGGTGAATAGCCCTTCGCATTCACAGCCTTCTCATTCATAAAGCTGCGATAGAAGTCAGCGATCTTTTGAGCATTGCTACCGACTGGGTGTTGTTGTTTTGCGGTTTCCTCAATGATTTGCCTAATTCTAACTTGCGAATCATCTGCCAGCTTGCCGAACGATCCGTAATTTGATTTGTCACTGGGGATTTCTGTGAACTTCAACCATGAGCCGTTGACGTGATTAAAAAGATCATCCTGAATCCGGACGTCTTTATCGAACGCCGATGTATCAAGCGTGCCGTCGTCATTCTGCGCGACCGCGGTGTTTAATAGGAATAGCATAAAACAAATTACTAACGTCGGTCTCATAATTTACTTTCAATACATGGTGGTTTACGTAGGGGACTACGATTTTCGAGGCACTAGAATCAAGAGGCCCCGCACGCTTCCGATTCTAATTTATCAACGTAAAATGGAAAGGCGGTGATGCCATGGAGGATTTTCTGCACGAAATCGTTCAGCCGAGTAAGCCCGTCTCAAAAAGACCGTGGAAATCCCGTGTCTTCTCCGTATGAATCCCAATAAAAACGGCTCAAACACCATTTTGATTCAGCGAACAAGCTCATTAGCGTGATCGAAGCAAACCAATTCCTTTGGCGATACAAAATTGGTAGATAACCACGGGAAATTGAGTCGAGTTCACCCTGACTTTTTCAATTCATCTACCAGACCAAACGTCGTGGTCTTGCACCCTTAATCAGAACGCTTGGAGACCTTTTCAATAACGGCATCGAAGGACTCTGAGGAAATCCCGAGTTTATCCGCAAACTTACGCATCACGTCGATTTCATCACGCGAGAGTGATTTGTCAGCTGTCGCGACTTTTAAAATAGAAACCATCGATTTACGTGGCTTATCTTTTAGAACCCGAAATTGTTCTTTGTAAAACTCTGGATCCGCTTTGCCGCGAGCAATCATTGCCTCGAGAGACGCTCTCCCGACACCCGCTTTAGCGGCCAATTGATTGATCATCACCAATTCATTTTCGGTGACCTCGCCATCAATCCCTGCTACACAACAAGCTGCACGTAAGACTTCTACTTCCTGCATCGGATTCATAACCGCATTCCCCTACCAAACTTACTTTTCAGACGAAACGATAATTCAGTAGGATAGCAGATCCAAGGTCAATTTTGACGTTGGTGCAATTTTTTTTCGAAGCGAGAGTCTGCAACTCTAGCGTACTAATGTCGGTGCGGCATCAGCCACATTTGTTGGCTTCTTTAATCCCTCGAGCATTCGACGGATGGGGGCAACGTTACTTGCTCTGGCGGGCCACGTTGTCCGCATCACAGCGCCATCAGGAGCAGTCACACCACTGTCCCACCAGAACCAACCACCAGAAATCACGCCAACAACCTCTTGGCGTACGTTAAAGATTGGGCCACCAGAATCGCCCGGCAAAAGTGGAACGTCAGCGAAAATTTTATCGCCACTCGAAGGAGGCGAGGCCGCCGATTTAAATGCTCTCACGCAGTTTGTCAGATCCGTTCCTCCGCCGAGACCCACGAGCTCAAGCTGATCCCCACGCTTGATAGGTACACTCGCTAAACGGGCTTCACGAATCCCCAAGGGAACCCATACACGAACTATCGCAATATCCTTTTCCTCACTATGCCGGATAACCGTACAATCGCGAGTTTCCGTTCGGTTTCGGTACCGAACTTTCAGTTTACCATTTACGATATCATTCTTGATGACGTGCCAGGCTGTCAATACGTGGCCAATATGACCCTTCTTAAAGAGTCTAGTTCGATCCGTTGAAATCAATACTCCTGTGCCCGCACCTGCCTCCGAAGAAATCTCAACGATGGAATCATGATGGGGGCTGGAATCCGACCAATCCCACAAGCCGGTGCCAGTACCGACGGGCTTAATAGATTCTCGAACCTCGATACTCACGCCCGGTTCCAACGAATTCTTTATCTCTTCTGTCGCTTTTCTAACGGTCGCTGATTGTTCCTGCTCTGACCGGTCACCAGGCTCAAGAAAACAAGGCACCGGGCACGCTGTCCCCTGCCCCATCGACGAAGATGGCATGGCTAAAACGAACTGCGTGAGAACAAACGCGATGAAACCGATTCGATTCATATTTGCCTTTCGAGGGCACATATAAACCTGTTTCAGCAAAACAAAGTTTCGAATTCGAAAACCAAACAGGCTATCCCAAGGTGCCCCAAGCCAACCATAGGTAACTGTTGGTTAGAATCGGTTTCAAAGTGACGCTCCAATTAAACAAAATTGACTAAACAAAATCGAACCGGTAATTTCATAAAATAGACAAGCAATGCCCCAGCAACTGTTCATTAAAACGATACAGAAGGGAGCTAACCGCACCGCTACGCCTCATGCTAGCTAAGGTCGATAGCGACTCCACCGTTCTCAGCTGATTTTTTGCAAGCGTCCATGACACGCTGAGTCATTAATGCAGCCTCACCCCAGTGATCCTCCGTCTGACCTGACATGGCTGTATCAGCAAAATTTCTGAAGAGGTTAGTCTCTTGAGAGTTCGAGGCGCTATTTCCAGCTTCCTCCACGACAACGTCTTCACGATTTTCAACCATCGCAAAATCGCAATCACTAACGGTGAATTCTGGTTTATAAATCGAATGCTTGGCTTCCGTGCCTTCAAAAGGAAGCACGAAATCTGGAACATAAACAGAACCTTCGGTACCGGAGACATGAGCCCATTGTTGATGCCCGGTCAGAAAACTATTGTAGAACGACGACGTCACACCATCCTCAAATTGCATTCCACATTCAATTTCCATCGGCACTGAATTGGGACTGTCCTCACGTTTGTAAGCAGAAATCATGCGGCCGTAAACCTGTTTCGGCAATTGATAGTTCATGGCCCAAAGTGCAAAGCGAATTGTGTACCAACCGAGGTCACCAAGGCAACCAAATGGCTCAAGTTCACTGTTGGTACGTATGTTTCCTTCGTCGAACTCTTGATCGCCGAAGAAGCTAAATTGCGTTGCAATTCGTTTAATCTTCCCAATTTTTGTGTCAATCGCATTCCTAATTGAGTCGAGTCTTTCGCCGTGCATATACATAATACCGTCCATGAACTGGACGTTATTGTTTCTACAGGCCTCGACCATTTCTTGAAGATCGGCGTAACTCGATGCACAAGGCTTCTCGCACAAAACATGCTTTCCAGCTTCTGCTGCTTTAATTACCCATTCACGCCTCATACCCGTCGGTAGTGGAATATAGACGGCGTCAATCTCAGGCGAATCAAGAAGTGATTGATATCCTTCCACTGCCAGCGGGGCGGGTTCAAAAGGAACTGATGCCTGAAGCTGGTTTATAAATTTTTCACTACTAGCCAAGTTTCGGCTTGCTACCGCTGCTACCGTACCATTCCCAGACAAATTAATTGCCTGCCAATTTTTCTGCCCGATGGTGGCAGTGCTCATGATTCCCCAACGGCACATTTTTGAATCGGTTTGAGAATTCACTTTTTAACTCCACTTAGTATTTGTAAATGTAGACACACCCAAAATTCAGGTTTTCAATTGTGATAAACCTGTTTGGAACTTTAATAATTAAATTAACTTGGGCTCAGGACAATTTTTACAACTCATCGAGTTCGGCTTTAATCGCCTCGACCTTTGCCCGCCGTCCTAACGCGGTACTGGTCGCCCTTTCCCAATCGATGCCGAGAAATTCAGCAAGCTTTAACGCAATTTGTAAATCTGAAACCCCGCGATACTGGTTTACCATATGTTGATTTACATAAATTGTGTTGCGGTCATTATCGAAACCTGATTCGTAATTTTCTACCAACTCATCGAACCAGATTATTGGAATTCCTTGATCAATGCACGTTTGTTCGTCCCAAATTTGATCGCCCACACATTTCAACAACAGAAGTTGAGCACTTGTGGAGTTCAATCTCATTTTTGGCGACACATTTAATAGGAAACGTAACCGAAAAAAGGCCAGGGCAGGTTCAAATTGACCGTAACCTTCCCATGGAATCTCTATTTGCCATCTTTGCAGTAACGGTTGAGCCAGTCGAAGAAAATGCGATGCCACAATACTCCATTTTGAGGTCGCATAACCCAGTGGCCTTCTTCGGGGAAGTAAAGAAACCGCGAGGGAACATCCTGGACCTGAGCAGCAGTAAACGCTTCCATTCCTTGAGTCACAGGAACTCGGAAATCTTTTTGACCATGGATCACTAATAAAGGCGTCGTCCACTCTTTCACAAACCGATGGGGTGAGAATTTCTGATACTTGCTCAACACTTCATCATTTTTCCAGTAGGGGCCACCGAGATCCCAATTCACGAAGAATAGCTCCTCAGTCGCACCGTACATGGATTCGAGGTTGAAAACACCGCAATGCGCGATCATGGAACAGAATCGATCAGCACTATTGCCCATGAGCCAGTAAACCGTGTAACCGCCGAAACTCGCTCCGATGGCGGCAACGTGTTCCTTGTCAATAAACTTCTCGGCTGTCATCGAATCGGTGGCTGAAAGAATATCCTTCATAGCCTGTCCACCCCAGTCCCCGCTAATCTGGTCGTTCCACTCCCGACCGAATCCCGGTAATCCACGCCTGTTGGGCGCGACGACGACATAACCATTGGCAGCCATCAGATGAAAATTCCATCGGTAAGAGAACCACTGACCAATTTGGCCCTGTGGACCCCCTTGGCAGTAGGTCAACATTGGCCATTTCTTGTCCGAATTGGGATCGAACCCTGGAGGGTTTATAACCCAACATTGAATCGATTTTCCATCGGTCGCTTCAACGAAACGTTGTTCGATCGTTGGGAGTTCCAGATTTGCATAAATTGCATCATTAATGTCGGTTAATTTTTTACCCTTCTTATTATCGAGCGAGTAAATTTCCGCAGGACGAAGCATATTGGTGCGCGAGACGATTAATGTTTCGTTTGCCGCGTCCGCGGTATTAAGTTCACCAAAGAAATGCCAATTAAACCAGCCATCCGTCAGTTGTTTAAGTGTTTGGCCCTTAATCGTAATTTCAAACAATTGCGTGGTGCCGTCACGTTCTGAATCAAAAATCATGGATTTAGAATCGCTTTTCCAAACCGGTCCATTGGCATTTTGATCAAGACCTTTTGTAATTTCTTTGGCAGTTTCTCGCTTTCGGTTGTAAACCATGATTCGATTTCGATCGGCTTCAAAACCGGCTCTTTCCATCGAACTGTAAGCGATTAATCGACCATTGGGAGAATAAACTGGATTGTTGTCATAACCCAAGCCGTCTTTGGAAATGTTCGTTGGTTCTCCGCTCCCATCGGCAGCGACGACAAAGACGTCGCTGTTAGTAGATTCTTCCCACTTGTCGACGTCCTTTATAGTAAAGGCAATTTCAGTTCCGTCCGGAGACCAACTAAACTGCTCCGTACCGCCAAAAGGCGGAACTGGGCAATCGGCTTTACGGCCTTCCATCAAATCAACAGGTGCTCCTGCAACTCCGTCTTTTCCAAGAACACATACATGTAAATGACTGTACCGATAATCGTGCCACGCATTCCAATGCCTATACATCAGTTGGTCGATAATTCTTGCGTCAGCCTTTGGGAGATCCGCGTAAATTTCATTCGGTTTTTGATCGAGTTTAATGTCGAGCGTAAACGCAATTTTACCACCGGTAGGTGCAACTTTGAAATTTGAGATTCCGCCTTCAATTGAGGTAACCTGCTTCAGATCGTGGGTTTTGGTGTCCATCGACCAAGCTTGATTTGAGCTAACAGCGTCATCCGGATTGATGCCTTCAAAGAAAAGATGGCTGCCAGACTCGCTGTCGATCCAGTCGATAGATCCGATTGACGGCCATTTTTCTAACGCGACAACTTTCGTGTCGTCAGCGACATTCATAATGAAAAGACTAGAGCTGCCTTTGTCTTCCGCTAACTCATAACGCCGTACCGTAAACGCAATCTGAGTCCCGTCGGGGGAAGGAACTGCCTCGCCTAATCGACCAAGTTTCCATAATAATTCTGGAGTCATCCTTTTGGCGGGCTCGTCCTGGCCCACAGCCGTACGAGTTGACTCGACGACAAACGTAAACAGAAGCGTGACCAACAATAGCAGTACAAACTTAGGTGGCAATTTCATAAGAGAACCCGAGTAAAGGAAAAATCGAAGCGATGTGTGGCAATTCGCCACCACTTAACAATATACCGCGATTTTGGCTTTTTAAAACCTTCCTATTGCCGACGCTTGCGGAATCTACAAACGGGATCAGAAGATCAAGCTATGTCGTCAGCCAGTAGGTAATTTTCGTGTTGGAACACGGAGCACCATTTACCTGAAATTACGGCAAGTCAACATGCAGAAGAAATAAAACGCGATCGCAGGCAGAAAACTTCGATCCCGCTGTCACTAAAATATCCAGGGGCGAGCCTGTTTAATTACGAGTTTACCGTCACTCGTAATTTTGAATTCAATTTCCATTGCAAATTTATCGCCCTGTTTCTTCCCGTACAACTTTTCAAAGTTGAAGTGAATTCGACCCAAGGCTTCTCTCAGCAAATTTTGCTGATCTGAGTCTAACAGTGAGTTGGCAGGCTCTTCTGGATTCGATGACCGAATTATTTGTTGACCATCGCGTTCCCACCAAGCAAGCAGTGTTTCCTCAGGCGACGATTCGGCTGTTGGATTGGTGACTAAATCCTCTTCGGGTTGAATATTCAGGTAATAGTTCCCTTCCGTTCCGTACAAAACGTCACTTGTAACAGCGACCCCGTTGGCCAGCTCTCCCTTGAAATTGGGATGGAATAGAACGCCCATCGCTGTCTGCTTATGGTCGATCAAAAAGAACGCTCGTTCCTCATAAGCTCGAAAATTCCATAAACTTGCAAAAACTTGTTTTACAGATTTGGCAAGATGGCCTTCACTCGGATTATGTGTAAACGAATCGTAAAGCCCAGCACCGCTGAAGCCATCAAGGTCTTCGTTGTTCGTACTCGATCGGCAACGTATAGGAGTGTCTGCGGGAAATTCATTTTGCAGCGCTGAAATTTGCTCCATCATCCAATCAGGCATCTCAGCTGCTTTGACTTGACTTTGAAATTTGCCAAGCGCTTGAGCACGAAATTTTGAGTCAGTTTTGAACTGTTCATTTTCGGCTAGCTTGTCAAACGCCTTGTAAAGGCCATTATGTTTCATGAATTCATCATAAAAGTAAAACGGCATCACAAACCCATTGGGCAGCGTCCCCTCTGCCAATTTGAATTTTTTCATGGCAGCTAAATTGGCAGCCTTTGCGCCGTAACGTGACGCATCCGGAAAACCTGCCTTTTCGAGCGGTATGATCTTCTTTGAACTGAGGTCTCGTTTCGGATACCGCGCGGACGTGGGACGCATGGCTGAAAAGTGTTTTTCAATCTCAGCTGGTTCAGCCAATCGGATTCGATAACCCTGGCTAGTTACTTCATAAAATACTTCTTTCCCAATTAACGATGAGATGTCCTCGAGTTGCCTTGCGTCTTTGATGAACGCATTTGGAACTTTGTCCTGAATAGCGCGAAGATTCACGTGCGACAGAGGGGTTTGCCGGGCTTCAGTAATGACGCCGGCAACACGCGGCATTTCATTGGGAAGTGTTGGGCAAATTAAGATGTCTCGAGGAGACGATCTCAGTTCATTGTCGTAGACTCGAAGCTTTCCGAATCCTTTTGCGATGTTGAGTGGTAGGTAAGAGATGTTTTTATAAATGTCGGAGTCAAGATAAACCGAAACGCCGCCGTTTTCGTATTTGTCCTTCTCCGACTCGTATCGCCTCATGTTTCCACCGAGCGGATGAAACGCGACTTTCCCCTTGAGCAAAGGCATATGAACGGTCAACTTTTTAATGATGCGATCGATGTCTTCGAATGAATATGAGTCATTCGGTTGGAAATCAATGATGTAGAGACCGGGAGTTCCATCGGGACTGGTCAATCGGGGCATGTAGGTAATGGCGCCTCGCTCGCGACTTTCAATCCCAACCAGTCTCATATAAGGCGGATGCGCCCGATGATTTTGTGTGTTCATGAAATAGACTTTGTGATTATTCGGATCCGCCTTGTCGATGATGAATTTCACAAACTCTAAATTCGCAAGATACGCGTCTCGCGACACTTCCGGGCCTTGATACGAAAGTTTCTCAAACAGTTCTCTATCTGTAATTTTTCCAACACCGAGATCAAATTCGAGATTTTCGGGTTCGATCCGCGGCCCCACCGGTCCGCCCCGTCTTCCAGGTTGAGCATGAGCAAAATCGCTGGCGAAACCGACGGCGCAAATAACTAAGATTAAAAACGTTGCCTTCATAGGTGAGCTTTCTCGAAACCAAAAGTAATCACAGAGTCAATAAAAATTTAAAAACAGAAATTGGCTTGGGAATATAAATAACCAGTTGGCCTCTTCCCGCCGCTAAGAACGACGCAGGGTTGTAATTTTCTTTCCCATAAAAAGTAGGTTGTTGAGACCTACTTGTTTTTTTTCTTCTTTTTTCGTTCGGGAACAACGATGGCCTTATCGGCAGGCATGATGGAGACCTCAATATCCGCGAGTTCTGCAGGTTTCACACCACGACGGTGACCGCCAAATTGGTAGGTTGCCGGCTGGTAGCCTCCAACAAAATCAATATTTAGCTTGTTTGTGATCTTGGTTTCCAAGCCAACGGACCAAAGACAGGCATTGATCATCATCCGTCTAAAATCGTCATCCAGTAAATCCTCTGACGCGCCATAGGTAGTCGTAAAGACTCTCCCTTCCTTCTGGCCATCTTGACTGGTGTATTTCCGAACCCACACTCCAGGGCAAGGGGCTTTATCCTTAGCAGGATTTGAATCCGGTGACATATTTTCTAACGGCTGTGCGAAAGCCAGAACTTCAGAGCCTTCCACCGGCACCGTCCAGTACCCTCCCGATTGAGCCCACGGCTTGTTCACGCCGGTCATGACAGGATGCGTCTTAGCCTTTTCAGGAACATCCAAACGGGTCGCCATGACATGATTCTTGCCGTAATGACCGGACCAAGATTCACCAAGGACTTGTCTACCGAATCCACGTTTATACTCGTCACCCTTGTACTGGTAATCGTATTTTGAAAACTTTAATCCAGTTGGAATCTTAAATGCGTGAGTCGATGTTCGGAGTCCGACGATAGCCCCAGCACGATCCAGATAGTCGACAATCGGCTGCATTTGTTCGTTGGGGAGATTTTTGAATCTTAAAAAAATCACCGCCAAATCTGCATCCTTGAGTACCTCGGTCCCCGGAAGATTATCGGCAGCCGGATCAATTTCACCCGTCTTGGGGTCAACGGTAAACAAAACCGTACATTTGAAACCGTGATTAATCGCCAACATTCTGGCGAGTGCAGGCAGTGTTTCTTCCGAACGATACTCGTGATCCCCTGCCAGGAAAACAATGTGCTTTCCTGCCCCGATCCCCGATTTTCCTTCGTAGACCAGAGGTTGGCTGGTGACTTCTGTATCCAATGCAAAACTAACATTGGCTAAACATAAAACTCCCAACCAGCAAAGAATGGTAAAACGAACAATAATTTTCCTGTTAGTCCAATTGCGATTCATGTAATTTCTCAAATCTTGTTTTAAAAAAAGCTCGCGAGTGAGATGGTATCTCAATGACAGCTCAAAAGTTTATCAAACAACCCATACAAGGATGCCTAATTAAACGTGGAATTGCAGTAATATCAGAAAATCAAATTTCTGTGTACTAACTGACAGATCCCTATTTCTTTTAAATTTCCGCCTTGTTGCTTGTCGCTCACGTGCTTTCATCTCTGTAAGCACGCCTTCATCGCCCTGTGAGGACATCCATTTTTCAAGCTCTTACGATAAACGCGATATTTCAACTTCCACGCAGGTTCCGTGGCTAAGTTGTTTAGTTCAAGCGGATCAGACTGAATATCGATAAATTCAGTCTCAGGTCGATAATAATGGGCGTTAACAAGTCGTTTCGCGTTCTCGGCTACAAGGTTAGCCTTTGCCACCATGGATTTAAAATCGTCTGACTTCGAACAGTCATTTGTGAATTTTGATTCAAAATTCAAGTTCTTAATCAACTCCGATTGGTGAGCGTAGCACGCTTTTTTAGGGGTTTCCGGCGCGGGATGAGATTGTTCAAGCCCATGTTCAGGCATTACCCCCATTTCTGTATGAGGCAGTTTGACGGCTAAGCAAACAAAAGGTTTTTATCCACTAGCCCAGCAGGTATCTGCTGTCTTGGGCTTTTTCTATTGGCTCCTTTGGGTAAGCATGTTGACCTATTCAACTACTCAATGCTCAGCCAATTATCAAGCCAACTCGTGAAATTTATCTACATCTATCTCATCCTCTCTCTGTCGTTGCTTATCACAGGCTGTGGAACCGAGACCATTAGCTCAAATGAGTTAGTAATGCGGAATGGCATTTTTTATAAAGTCAATTCAGAAACTGGCTTTACAGGCAAGGTGGTTGGGAAATATCCAAGCGGGCAAAAACGACTCGAAAGAACTTTTAAAAATGGACAGCCTAATGGCCTATCAGTCTCTTGGCATGAAAACGGGCAAAAAAGACTCGAAGAGACTTACAAGGATGGCGAGGTGGATGGTCTGTCAGTCGCTTGGTATGAGAGCGGCCAGGAAGAACTCGAAGGATATTTCAAGGATGGCAAATCCAATGGCTTATCAATTCTCTATTATTCAAACGGGCAAAAAGAGAAAGAGGAGAACTACAAAGATGACCAACTTAATGGCCCGGTTAATCAATGGTATTTGAACGGCCAGAAAAAATCCGAAGCGTTTTTTAAGAATGGTATATCCAAAAAGGAAAAGCATGGGGGGCTGACGGGAAAATTATTGCGGAACGCAAGACCAAAGATAACATCTGCTACGATGAAACTTTTGAGTACTATGACAATGGCCAGCTAAAACGTGCGACGACTACCGCCGACTTACGGGTGTGTTTAAAGCAGGAGTGGCATGAGAACGGCCAACAGAGGTACGAGAAAAACAACAAGGACGGGGAGCTTCATGGTCTAGAAACCTATCGGCATGAAAACGGCAAGATATGGTTAAAGAAGACCTATAAGAACGGCGTTGAAAATGGTCCGGCAGCCTCATGGTATAAAGATGGGCAGCGAAAAGCTGAGGAGACTTATACAGAGGGCGAAATTGTCGCCCCGAGCATTTATTGGGATGAAAGCGGGACGAAAAGAATAGAGATAGTAAACGATACGGGTACTCGGCGGCTTGAGACTAACTGGAATGCAAGCGGCCAGAAGGAAAGCCAATACACTTTAGATAATGGCAAACGTAACGGCTTAGCTACCTTCTGGCACAGGAATGGGCAAAAAAAAAGCGAGTACGTCTACAAGGATGGGAAAAAGGTGCTGGGCAAAAGTAAGTTCTGGGATGAGTCCGGGAAGCCTACGGCAGGGAGTAAATACTTTGGAATTTTTGGCAAAGATACGCTGGATTGATTCGAGGGGTTGTTGAGTGCCGGTTTACTTCAGATTGGTAGAGTTAGCAAAATAGACCAAAAAGCTCTAGGGCGGGGCTAATTTAGGGGATGCGGATGTTTACTGTTTCCGGTGTTACAATCACACTCTGGCTCTTTAAACAGTTGCTTAATATGGTTGACGCTCCGACGCGTGAGCAACTCCCCGATTGGATTCCGGAATGGCTTAATGATTACTGCTGCCAACCTTAGTATTGAACGGCTCACAGGCCTCTCGATCAATGTTGTTCAAACGGCTCCGCGAAGGTAGATACGGATTGATTCGATGGCACTTTTTGGCCATGGCCGATTTGCAACATCGAAAAACAGACTAACGAGAGAAAAACAAACTTTGATGCTTTCTGCGCTTGTCGAGCTATGTTCGGCACTGACTGAAATCGATGCCTTCGAGAGCCTGATTTTTGGCAGAATGTGACAGTGAAAACCATGTTAGAAAAAAACACTTCAGCTTTCAGTCGCTAATACTCCCTTCAGAAAATTTATGGATCGAGGCATGCGTTACCCATCAATCAAAATCAGCCATAAGATCCCGAGCAAATACTGGAATCGACTTCGTCAGTGAAGTGGTTTTCGTCTCCACACATCTACTCCGTGCCTCACACTAGTTTGTAGACGATTTCGCTAAAATTCACAAAACAACAAACATATAAATTACCGCATAGAACTTGCCAATAACTGCCCCCGCATTTCGAATAGCACCTATATTAAAGTTTTAAGTCACACCCTTGGAGTGATTGTGTTTACTCGACACATCTACTTTTGGGCAGGAGACCCAGTTCTTAAAGCAATTTTCAATCGATCCGAAGCGGAAATTTCGATTCACATGCGTCCTTGCAACCTTTGCCGAAAACCAATTGAAAACGGAGAGATGCTCTGTGGAAATTGCAGTTCGATCGAATTCGAAAGACTGGCAGACGAAGGAAAGAAAATTCGCTTAACGCAACCCGAGCACAATGTGGAGGAAAGCGAATTACTTGCAGATTATTCGTACGCCATCGTGATGGCCGTGTTTTGTGTGGTTGTTACGGGGATTTTTGCACTCGTTGGTGCCGCTATCAACGGCTCGCCCGGCTTCCTTTGGGGCTGTTTAATTGGGGGGATTTTGGGCACGATTGTGTTTTCCGTGGCGATTAGGATTTAATTTGATTAATCGAGTGGCGGTTTCCACCGATATTGAACCTATCGCGGGTTTCACCGGCTACAACGTTAATTATCGCTTCGTTTTTCGGTACTGAGCCTACGTTTCCAGTCGTATTATTAAGCAAGAGATTGAAATCATGAAAACTCTAAAGTTAGCCTTGTTAATTTTGTGTTTGACTTCGACATCGGCATTCGTCGGGTGCAAGCAGGCCAGCGGCTGATGACCGGGGAAAGCTGCGGCCAGTTCGGCTGTATCCACCGCTCCTTCCGGATCAAGCAATGCTTCGACAAAGTCAGAAGGCATTAGCGACCAATAGGTTTTTTGCTGAAACACCTTTGGCCATCTCGGCCAAAGGTGTCTTCAGGACTCTCTTGCCTCATTTTTCTTCAGCGCCATGATTGTTCTCTGGCAATCAAGCCAGCGCTCTCTCTCAGCGAGGCACAATTATTTCTAGGCCCTAACGGTTTGTTCGCAGTCTCTCAGATGGGGTATTCTACCACCGACCTCGTTGATTAGGTCTTGGCTTAGAGTCGGGCGACATTACAATTAGGGGTCGTAACGCGATAGAAATCGGTCCGGTGGAACAACCATGTATCCCCTCACCGATTCTGGGATCTGTCTGAATTTCAATTGGAGTTGCTGCAATGAGGCTGAACCGTATTAACTTTTTGGTTGGATTGGGGTTCCTTTCTGTTTTGTTAGGTGGTTGTTCCGAAACTCCTATCTCAAGCCCGACGCCTCCCCCCTCTCCATTTCAATCACAACGGCCCGCGCCACTAGTAGGTGGTAACGAGGGCGAGTGGCAGCTTGTTTGGTCTGACGAGTTCGATGGAAATGCTGTTGATCTCGAAAAGTGGAGTTTTGAAACCGGCCAGCATGGCTGGGGGAACAACGAATGGCAAAACTACACGGATGGCGAAAATTCGAGCGTCTCTGACGGAACGTTGAAGATCGTGGCGAAGAAAGTCGGTCCCGGCCAAAAAGCGGGCGACTACACTTCGTCGCGGATGAACAGCAAACAGTCATTCACTTACGGGAAGATTGAAATTAGCGCTAAGATGCCGGACCACAAAGGAAAAGGGCTTTGGCCGGCGATTTGGATGCTGGGCGATTCTGTTCGCGGTGGGAAGTGGCCTGACTGTGGCGAGCTAGATATCCTCGAATATGTTAGCTTCAACGAGGACACCGTCCATTGTGCGATTCATACCAAAGCGAACAACCATCGGGATAAAACTCAGCTCGATTTCCATCAAAAACTGGAGCGAGCCGAGGAGGACTTTAATGTCTATGGACTCATTTGGACCGAGGATAAATTGGTCTTTTACACAGGCGATCCTTCTAAGGTAAAAATGACGTTCGACCGTCCAGAGGATTTCAACGCGGGAAATTGGCCTTTCGATAAGCCTGAGTTCTTGCTCCTAAATATGGCCGTCGGTGGCGGTTGGGGCGGCAAAGAAGGAGTTGAGGACGAGAAAATATTTCCCGCAACGATGGAAATCGACTATGTTAGAGTCTTTCAAAAATCGAAGTAACTGAATTTCATTTGACGCCCCACTCGACACTAGGATGACCAGTGATGACTTCTCATTTAGCCGCAAGTTTTGTTTTGATCTGTACGCTGTGGGCATCTTCGGGATTTTCAGAAGAGCAGGACCAGCCGAATGTCGTTGTTGTCATTACCGACGACCAAGGCTACGGCGATTTGAGCTGCCATGGCAATCCAGTGTTGAAGACGCCTGGTATTGACCAGCTTTATAACGAATCGGTACGGCTCGTTGATTACCACGTTGCCCCCACATGCTCTCCTACGCGAGCAGCACTTCAGTCAGGTCACTGGACCAACCGGACTGGAGTCTGGCACACCATTATGGGACGGAGCATGCTGCGGGAGAATGAGCCAACGATCGGTGAGGTCTTTTCGGATGCAGGTTACGCAACGGGAATGTTCGGCAAATGGCATCTGGGCGATAATTATCCGTTCCGGCCTGAAGATCGCGGCTATACCGAGGTACTTCGACACGGTGGCGGTGGCGTCGGCCAGACTCCCGATTACTGGGACAATGCTTATTTCGATGGCAGTTATTGGCACAATGGTAAACCTGAAGCGGTCAACGGTTATTGCACTGACGTTTTCTTCGATTACGCCAAGCAATTTATTAAAACCCAAAAAGCAGCGAAGAAGCCGTTCCTAGCCTACATTTCTACCAACGCACCGCACGGGCCTCTCCACTGCCCCGAAGAGTTCTCCAAACCATACATTGACAAACACGGCAGCAAGGTTGGAAACTTCTTTGGGATGATTGCTAACATTGATGATAACGTTAGCAAATTGCGGGCTTTCCTCGACGACGAAGGACTCACCGACAACACGATTTTTATCTTCACGACAGACAATGGGACTGCAACCGGAGCAGGTGTTTTTAATTCAGAAATGCGTGGCAGAAAAGGCAGCGAATATGAAGGCGGTCACCGTGTCCCTTTCTTTGTGCATTGGCCCAACGGCAACCTGAAAACGGCCGTAGATGTCGAGCCAATTACGCATGCCGTCGACGTGCTCCCAACCCTAATGGACCTGTGCCATGTCACATCAAGTAAAGAGAGAAATTTTGACGGCAAAAGCATCGCCAGTTTACTGAGAGGCAAACCAGATACCAACACAGACTGGGACAATCGCATTCTTGTAACAGATTCTCAGCGGGTAAAAGATCCAATCATGTGGAAATCAAGCTCAGTCATGACCTCCAAGTGGCGGCTCGTTAACGGTAAAGAGCTGTACGATATCCACAGTGATCCGGGGCAAAAAAATGACGTCGCTAAAGCCTATCCCGGAGAGGTTCGTCGGCTTCGCGACTTTTATCAAGGATGGTGGGAAGAAATTGAACCTTCTTTTAAAAACGCGACCTCCATCTATCTGGGCCATCCAAAATCCAATCCCGCTCGGCTCACCAGTCACGACTGGATCACAACCGGCTCAACACCTTGGAACCAGAGCCATATTCGTAAAGGGGTCGACAACGAAAAATCGACCGGTTTTTGGTACGTCAATGTCCACTCACCGGGAACCTATGAAGTTGAATTAAGGCGCTGGCCCGAAGAGGCAAACCTTGCCATCAATTCCGGATTGAAACCCGGGGCTCCGGTTCCAGGCGCTCACGCGTATCGTGAGACACCGGGTCGAGAATTTTCGACACTCGATACGGCTCATGTTGAAATTTTCGGAAAAAAACATTCCAGCAGTTTTGACCAGGACGACGTCAAAGCGAAATTTCGAATCGAGCTACCAGCGGGAAAAACTAAGTTAACCGCTTCGTTTACCGGGCCAGAGGATCAGTCAGTCGGCGCGTATTACGCCTACGTTACCCGAGTCGAAAATTGAAACTGGTCCGAGTCAAACACGACTAGGATACGGAAGCTCAATCATAAAGTCACGCGGCATCTGGTTTGACGGAACTATCATTCGGGCTGCTTGGTCGATAACATGCGTTCGATTTCAGATGTCAAAAACTCTGCGTTTTTGAATTCCTCTCCCCGCTCATCGAATTCTGCGCAATATTTTTCCGCCTCTGTAAAATTTCCTTGCAACATGTAGGCAAGCGCCAGCCAACCTTCAATTGCCAAATCCTGATCGTCATAACCGTAGTTGAGAGGTTCTAAGCGATCGGATTCGACAAGCAGCTCGATAGCCTCTTCGTATTTGCCAAGTTGAAGGTTAATAACACCGAGGATGAGATTGGTTCGAAATGAAGGAAACGTGACCTGATACTTTGTACACGTTTCGAGCATCTTCTCCAGTTCAGTTTCAGACAAGTACTTTTGCTGAACAATTTTTAACAGTTTCAGCACTTCTAATTCAACACTTACGGAACTTAAGATTTCAACGCCGCGAACGCCAGCATTGCTCGCGTTCCTTAACGTCAATATGCCGGATTGATTCCCGGAAACTAATTTCTTCCCATCGTTTGAGAAAGAAACATGCCCAAATTCAACGTTGGAACCGTCAAATAATTCAAACAAATTGACCCCGGTTTCTATGTCCCAGATTCTCAAAGACGCATCATCTCCGGCGGTAATTAACCGCGTGCCGTCTTTCGAAAAGGTAAGTGAACCAATTTGCCCATTGTGAGCATCATCAACCAAAAGGAGGAGTTTCCCGGTCGCTGTTTCCCAAACAAGCAACTCCCCGGTATAGGTGCAAGCTCCCACGAGATCGCCCTTCTCACTAAAGACTGCCTGCCAGATTTCACTTTTCGAGCCTGATAACGTCCGAATCACTGTTTTGGTTTTCACATCCCAAATCTTTCCAAAATGATCATCACTGGATGTCACGATCATGGTTCCATCGGACGAATAACTGGCCGAAGAAACTTCATCAGCATGGTCCTCAAGAACAGCAACTTCGGACTTCGTATCCAAATCGAAGATACGGGCGGTACCATCCGCGCCGGCAGTAATAATTTGCTTGGAATCTGGTGAAAAGTTCAGATCCCAAATCGCCCCATCATGAGCATTAAACTCCCGCTCAAGCGTTAGTTCATTGGCCTTCCATACTGAAACATCCCCATTTTCATCGGCAGTCACAATTACACTGCCATCCGGGGCGTACGCGGCACCAATCGCGGGCACATCGAGATTATCGCCAATCGTTTTGATTACGTTGCCAGTCACACAATCTATAATCGCTATTGTCCCATCTTCGCTTACGCTGACGAGGCGGTTACCGTCTGGCGAAAAGTCGGCTGCCCACACAACGTGGGAATTTAGAGGCGAATCCGAATAGGAATGTGCGTCAATCGAAATAGTGTTTGAATTTTTGTCAAAGGACCAAATTTTCGCAGTATGATCGAGCGACGTGGTTACGATTTCAGAACGACCGGGAAGAAAAACTGCATTCGTGACTGAATTAAAATGACCTTGAAATTGGCGATTACGATTACCATCGAGATACCAAAGTATTGCCGTAGCATCTTTAGCTCCTGATAAAACGCACTCCTCATTTGCTGAAAAACAAACACTTAAAATGGGGCCGTCGTGACCTGAAAATGATTTAATCAATTTGTCATTTGCCAATTCCCAGACCAAAACCGATTGATCAGAGTACCCACAGGTCATTAGACGTCCCGTGGGCGATAAGTTCATCGCCGTTAGTTCTGCATCCGAGTGATCATGGGTAGTATGCAGTTGGTACTTACCGTCTTCTCTTTTCCAAATGTAAATCCTTCCGTCGACACCGGATGTTGCTAGTCGGCTTCCATCAGCGCTGAAGCTCAATAACGCCTCATCCGATGCCAGAATGGGAAGTGGTTCGACCAACTCATAATTATCAAGCGAAATAAATTGATATGGTAACCCAGTCTCGGAGTGATCTTTAAAGGTAAAAACGCGTCCTTTGGCCTTGAACGTATCTTTAACGTTCATCCCAAACAGTAATAAATTCGTACCGGGGCAGAACGCCAACGCCGCAATGTCGCTTTCGTAAGGGCCGCACACTTTTTCTGTAGTTTTGCTTTCGATATCCCAAATGTAAATCTTATTATCGAAGTCACCGCAGGCAAGTTTTGTTCCGTCCTCTGAAAAACTAAGACAACTGGGAGTTTCTGTAGTTTGAAACTGAGAGATCTTTTTATGTCCATCCACCTGCCACAAATACACACAATTATCTCGACCAGAGGTTGCCAGCCACTTCCCATCTCGGCTGACCGTTGAGGCTTCAACGGCAGCAGCATGACCGTATAGAGTGCTTTGACTTGAATTAAACTCGGACCAGAGATAGTCAACCTCCCAGCCACCTTCACCGTCCTGGCTCAATTGATTAAGAATCCCAATCGCATCGGTCGCGGCTCCCATTTTCCAATGGTTCCACGCCAGGTTCAATTGGACCGAAAGTAATCGACTGCGAAGCGTCAGCTGTGTTGCATCCAAATTTGCGTTTGCCTCACGCAGCCTGACTTGGTCGCGCTCACTTTTCTCAGCAGCTGAACGAGCATTCACCCCTTCTTCCAAGGCCCAGATATAAGCCATGCTGGTAGCGACAATTCCCGCAATCAATAACGCAGCCACTGAAGAAATTGATGCCACGAGGCCACGGTTCCGTTTTACGAACTTACGAAGCGAATAAATCGTGGAATGGGGACGGGCTGAAATCTTTTCATTACCCAAATACCTTTTTAACTCTAAAGCTAAAGCATTGGCTGTCTGGTAACGATGTTTACGGTCTGACTCCAAGGCTTTCATGACGATACAATCAAGATCGCCTTTAAGTTGAGACGCTAATTCGTCTACTCGGCCGCTCCTATTTGTTAACGCTTTCGAATCATATTCCGATACCGCTCGGATCTTCATGCTTGGCTTAGACGGATTATTTTCGCGAATGATCTTCAATGCTTCCAGCAATGGCATCTTCTTAAGATCGCCATCATCAAGCGGAGTGACGCCGACTAAAAGTTTGTAGATCATTACGCCCAAAGAATAGATATCGCTTCGCGTATCGACATCGACATTGGAAGTCTCCGCCTGCTCAGGACTCATGTACTGAATCGTACCAACGACCTTGCCAATTTCCGTAAACAATGTCTTGTCCGTGAGCGTCAATTCGTTAACTTGAGATTTTGCCAACCCAAAATCAATGACCTTGGGAACGGGTACGCCGTCATATTCAGTCACCAAAACATTGGAGTGCTTGAGGTCGCGGTGAATGATACCTTTTTGATGCGCATGTTGAATCGCCTTGCAAACTGGGATCATCAGCTCAAGTCGCTGGTTTAAGCTCAGTTTTCGACTGTCGCAATATTCATTTAAGGGGACGCCATCCACCAACTCCATCACAAAATAGGGATGGCCATCCACTGTGGTGCCTGCGTCCAGAATTTTGGCAATATTCTGGTGATCCATTAAAGCAATCGCCTGCCGCTCTGCTTCAAATCTCGCGTTCAATTTTTTTGAGTTGAATCGGTTGTTGGTTACTTTTAAGGCAACGCGTCGTCTGACTGGTTCATCTTGCTGAGCCAACCAAACAGTTCCCATCCCGCCAGTTCCAATTGCCTTGATTAACCGATAGTGGTCGATTACCATTTCTGGCAAACGCACCGGCGCGGTGGCTGATTTTAATTCGTCGCCGAAAGTCTCGAGGGCAAGGTCTTTTGATACATCAAAACTCGTAGCGTCCAGCTGCATCTCAGCTGTAAGATCGCCGGGTGGGTTCTTGGTCTGACTGCGGAGGACACGCTCAACCAGGATTGAAAATTCATCGCCAAAATCCCGAATATTGTCGGGGTTGGAATCTGTTATCGGTCCGCGGCGCAATTGAATATCCAATGCGACGATTTGAGCAATTAGCTTGAAATCAGGCGTCTCAATTGAATTCACGAATTTCTCAAGGAAACTCGGGTCGCCATGATCGATCGCTTCGCGATAGCGATTAAGCAACTCTTGTATTTCGTCTTCCGAACGCGATTCCATAAGTTTGCGGCCCAGCGACTAAGAAAGTAACCCTCTTAGTTTAACGCCCAATAAAGCACATGCAGGTGACTTATCTACATTTTCTAGTGGCGAGCTATTCAAATTAGGCGTAACTACCCTTAGTTTCGGTAATCTAGCGCAAAACTTGACATTGCAAATAAGCAGAGGGGCGGTTTCCAAGGATTTCAGGCAAATCCACCCGCTATTTAGAGGGGAGCCCCCGTGTCAGTCCGCCGAGAAATTCGTTCAGCCAAGCTAATTCAAACGCAGCCCAGTCTTAGAGCACCATCAAGTTTGAACAGCCAGAGACCAGTCATTGAAGGGATTTACAGGGCTTCTTTTGCAAAGATCAGACTGCAATTGGTACCGCCAAAGCCGAACGAGTTGCTTATCGCATACTTAATTTCAGCTTCCTGCATCGTCTTAACCACAGGTAGATCCCCGACCAACTCGTCTGGATCTTCGAGATTGATGTTAGGAGCGATAAAGCCATGTTGCATCATAAGAATAGTGAAAATCGCTTCTTGTGATCCAGCGGCTCCCAGAGCGTGGCCGGTCATCGATTTCGTGGAAGAAAATGGTGGAACATTCTCACCGAATACATTCATCACTCCCCGCAGTTCAGACGTATCTCCAACGGGCGTGGAAGTACCGTGCAAGTTAAGGTAATCAATGTCACTTGCCTGCAGACCTGAATCCTTTAATGCCTCAGACATGGCCTGCTGGGCACCGACGCCATTGGGCACGACCATCTGGTCGCCATCGCACGAAGCCGCTGCCCCTGCTACGACAGCGTAAATAGTCGCTCCCCTAGCTTTCGCCGCTTCTAATTCTTCAAGAACCAGAATTCCAGCACCACCAGAAAAAACGAATCCGTCGCGGGCTTTATCAAGGGGACGAGATGCGCGGGTCGGATCGTCATTGAACGCAGATGAGAGTGCATTCATGCCGTCAAATGACCCAGCTGCATAAATGTTTACGTCCTCAGATCCACCAACAAAAACGCGATTTTGTCGTCCAGACCGAATCGTATCAAGTCCCAACATGATTGCGTGAGCCGAAGTAGCACAAGCCGACGTGACGGTGTACGAATGGCCGTGAATTTGAAAAATGCTTCCAAGATTCGCCGACAACGATGACCCCATAATTAGCGGAACGTGATAGGCGCCTACTTTAGCGGCACCACGCTTATCAAGCCGTTGACACATAAAATACACATCCGTGATGCTCGCGCCGGCACCCGTTCCCACGATGATACCCGTGTCGGGAGATTGAACTTGCTCATCAGTTAATCCGGAATGTGCAATTGCATCTTTCATTGCCGCCGCAGCAAGCAGTGCTGGTTGACCAAGAAAGCGACATACTTTCCTGTCAAATAATGCCTCAAGACCCTCGGTGGATACGTTCCCGGCGACTTGAGATTTGAACTTGTGCTCAACCCAATGAGGCCTAGTGGATACGATCCCAGATTTACCAGCTTTTAAAGCCGCCGTGTTGACATCAATACCGTTGCCCAAAGCACTGTTAATGCCGAAACCGGTAACTGCAACTTGTCTATTGCCCATATTTAATTTTATCAATCGGGGACTCTCGTCCGCCTTTGGTGTTTGTCAAATGTGTTAACACCCGGCCTACGAACGGGTCGTTCCACTTAAGCCAATAGAATACCAAAACGAATTGAATTGGAAAAACGGGGGGAGCCAGTTTTC
>Ga0075437_11778_pt1 | contig 49059 bp, 39 predicted proteins | sample MintriMetagenome_FD_74266 | JGI IMG/M metagenome (GOLD analysis project Ga0075437, IMG submission 74266) | Marine eukaryotic communities from Monterey Bay, USA to study complex ecological interactions - Minidiscus trioculatus and... | ecosystem: Environmental > Aquatic > Marine > Unclassified...
TTCGTATTGGATCTTGATGAAGGTACCTTAGATGTATATAAGAATGATAGGCGTCTTGGGACTATGATGAGTGGATTGTCTGGTGAATACTGTTGGGCATTTACAAGGGCTTGTGGAGAAGAACATTTATCGGTTTCTATTGGCAGGTGATATGAGTAAATAGTTAGTTTTGTAAGTGTAAGTGTAAATGTAAGATTATGTAACCTATCATTATCATATTCATATATGTCTCATACTTATACCCATGATATGAATATACGGCAGATGATATGCTCTCCTTAACATTGCACGCTGTCCAACTTGTGTAGTCCCCTACAGTCACACATCTCCCTTCTTCTTGGCAATAACGACATAAGGCAACTCCTCCTACCTATGTCTATATACTACTTATCTTCTGCCTCTCATAGGGTTTTGCCCCGTGACGCTTACTTTCACCAAAAGGAGTTTTCAACTGTGAAATGTGAACGGAATCAAAACAACTCAAGTTCTTGCAATACAGTGGTGTCTCACGAACTATACCCCCCGGGGGGTATAATGTTTTGGACTAGGCTGAGATTTGGGAGGGGGGGTATAACTGATTCCTTAGTAAGAGTACGCAGTAAACTGCGGAGGGGGGTATAGATTCTACACTAGGCTCACCTCGAGGAGGGGGGTATAGGCAGAGTTTGGGGGGTATAGTTCGTGAGACACCACTGTAAGAACAATGAGAAGCCTTGCCGACGTAGTAAAGGCCGAAGAATATTGCAATCAATAACAGTATCATATAATAACATCTAAAAATCTAAGCAAATATATCTCACAAAGTAACAAAAACAAAGTAATAAAACATGAAGTTATCAATCATCACACTAGCCCTCGCGGCAACATACGCCAAGGCAACAGAAGTTGAATATATGAATGAAATACAAATAATGCCTGGACATACTAAGGATAAACGTAGTCATATTATTAGTCCTTTACCTCATACGTAAGTTTTATATATAATTGCAATTAAGGTGCATATGATGTGTGCAGAATTTTGACCATAATGTTCGCTTCCTATCCCACATTACATACCACAACAATATAATATGATATACGACAGTTATCTAGTTGAGGATGATATTCCCGATAATCACTTCTGGGGTGACGTTGACGGGAAGAATTGGCTAACACCGCATAAAAATCAGGTTAGTTTCTATGTTGCAATAATTTATGCTCATATCATTGTGCACCTTGCAACGATTGCAACTAATATTATCATGCTAACCTCGAACATTAATACAATCTTATTATATATAGCATATCCCACACTATTGTGGATCATGTTGGGCACACGGTGCAATCTCATCATTAATGGATCGTATTAAAATTGCACAAAAGGGTAAAGGTACGGATATTAATTTAAGTATTCAATATATTTTGAATTGTGGTGCTGAATCAGCTGGCAGTTGTCATGGAGGGTGAGTATTGAGTGTTTATTGTTTATGTCTGTTTTGTGTATTTGTTTTGGCATAATGTATGTATTGGTTTGATTAGGGTGTTGTTGATGTGTTTAGGCTCAATATATATACTCATATCATTCCATACTTTGAATTATATACACAGATACCACACGGGAGTATATCAACTAATTAAGGAGAAGGGATCAATTCCCTTTGAAACATGTCAACCATACCTAGCCTGCTCGGCTGAATCACAGGAAGGATTCTGTCCCCACATTGATACTACCTGTACAGCCGTTAATACCTGTCGTACATGCTCTGGATTCTCCGATGCCGGAGGACAATGTGTTGAATTAGATTACTGGCCAAATGCCACGGTAGCTGAATATGGCGAGGTTGGTAATGATAGTATCTTTGATATGTTTAGCGATCCTAAGGAGAAGGCACATAAGATCCGTGCTGAGATTTATGCTAGGGGGCCGGTGGCTACTACTATTAATGCCACGCCCTTGAGGGATTATGCTGGGGGTATTTTAGATGATCCCACGGCCTCGACTAGTACCAATCATATCGTATCTATTGTTGGTTTTGGTAAGGATGCTGCTACTGGTAAGGACTATTGGATTATCCGTAATTCTTGGGGAGAGTATTGGTAAGTCGCTTGTTGTTTAGTATATGTGCTTTGCTTTATCGAGTCTAAAGCTAAGTCTTCTCGACTCTTCTAATCGTTCTTCTTAGGGGCGAGATGGGCTTTGCAAAGATTGCCGCCGGTGTAAATATGATGGGTATTGAGGATCACGTTGCATGGGTTACTCCAGGGCAGTGGACTGTCGAGAATAAAATGCCATGCAGTGAGGATGGTGCCATGTGCGGAGGAATTGCACAAACTCATGGACAGCAGGGTGACCCTAGTTTACCCCCACCACTTCCCAACTTTGCTAGTATGGAGTATGTCGATCCTAGTGTCGTGTTTATGGCCAAGAAGGAGGCTACTGGGGATATTAAATCTACCCTCCGTACTTCCCGAAAGTAAATATAGTCTTGGGATTATAGATTGGGGGATCAGACCTTAGTCCAGATGCCGTTTTAGGTTGTTATATAGGACGAGGCCGATTATGATTGATTGTACAAAGAATGTGGTTCTGGGAGAAGATCTATAGAGTAATTGTAGTAGTGTTATTGGTATCATACGAAATATGCACTACCCTTTCAACACGAAACATAATGCCCCTTCTACTCCACTACCTTCCTCTTCTTCATATTGCTCGAGACATCAAATAGTGATGGTACTGATCGTATGAGTTGGTATAGTAATGTACGCCCTCCGAATTCACAACCCGAGACACTCCGACTCCCTATCCTTGAAATGGCATGAACCATTAAGTTCAATTCCATATCCAAAAGTTCTTTCATGTTGGCTTTGCCCTTCTTGAAATAGAACTGAATAATCTTATGAAGAGCCACTTCATGCAGTGGTCTGCCTTCAAACGTCGTGTAAAAACGGCAGTGACGTTCAAAGCTTTTATACGATCTCATCCCTTTGGGGAGCAGTTTGTAAAGATCGGTCTTCATTAGCCATTGTAGCTGTATTATGTGATTAGAATCATACAAACTATTGACACTTGTCTTGTTACAAACAAGATTCTCGAGAGCTGACCATCCTCTATCAGATATGGTTAGAGGAATAAACTCTAATATCTTCAGTTTGGCATTCTTACTAATAGACAAGGCATTAGCCCAAGCAATTGCTGCATCGTCATCAAAACTGTTGTTCTCATTAATAATATTAATCGAATGAATGGCTGATTTAGTATTGAGTAATAAGGATGCCAATGTTTGCCACCCCACGGTAGTTATTGAATTGTTCTGAGACAGACTCAGCTTTTTTAAGGTGTGGCTGTTAGCAAATAATTCTGCAAATATAGCCACTCCTTCATCATTGATGTTGTTATTGTCAAGGCAAATGGTATGCAATGCCCCCATCTTCGCAGGTCGTAAAATACTGAAGAAGTTTACCCAACCCTCAGCTGATACATATTCACTTCGCTTGAGATTCAATATCTTTAGTGTACTATTTTCAAGAAGTCCATTTGCAAAGATGGAGAAACTTTCATCATCAAACTCGTTAGCCTCAAGAGTAAGCTCCCTTAAAATGCAGTCATTTCTTAGCATGTTTGATAGGGCACGGCTTGATCTTTCATTGATTGTCGTCCAATTTAAAGTAAATGTTTCTAAACAGTGATACTTAATGAGTGTTTTAATAAGTTTTGGTGTTGACAAATCATCTACTGCATCTCCCTCCCGTGTACCCTCAAGACGAAGATGCTTTAAAGTTCCGCGTTCATTATTGATTCTACGTAACGATGATGCTAGAAGCTTAATATGAGTACTATTGCAATTCTCAAACGAAATGGCCGTAAGAGCATTGTTCTTAAATAATGGCGCAAGAATGTTTACTGCGTCCGAATCATCAGGGAGATATCCTAAATCCAATACAGTTAGGGATCTATTGTTTGCAACCGCCATAAGAAATTTATGAAAGTTTTCTGAATGTTCGTTCATCACGTCCTGGCAGTTTTCAACAGGGATGTATAGACTTTTAAGGTGTGTATTATTACCGATAAATTTACCTGCCTTCACGCATAGCTCTTTAGTTTCCAGTAAATGACGCAAGCATTCTACTTGAAATTCCTCACCTAAATTTATTGAAGTAAGTTTCGGATCATTACTCTGGAGTTTCTCTAGTGCCTTTCCGGATAATATATACCCTGTACCTTCATAGAACGTATTATCATCGTCATCATTATCACTATCTTCTCTATTATTACTACGCTCATCTAATTCTTCCATTGTTTCTTTATACGCTCTTATATCTATGTGTATACTTATTGAGTGTGTATATAATATATTTTGTGCATATGATGTGTACCTAAAATTATCGGTTTAATAATATTCGCCATAGGTTGACCTCACAACAATACTACTACACCCAGAACTTTGCAAAGCAGCACAGAATGATATCATAGACGGCGGTAAAGCGCAATGTATGAAGGCACCACCAGTCATCAGTCAATGGAGCATAAAATCATTTGATATTTTGGCGATTTACCGGGCTTGTCTCTTCTTCTATTATCTATCCTATCTCCCCTTGCTTCTTAGCCGCTGATCGTCGAGGAAAGATACAGACAATTGTAGCGGTGTTGGTATAATGCGAATCTTAGTTGTTTTCTAACGTCCTCGTATGTTATACACTACCCCCTAAACACACAAGATAAGAACGACCTGTCCTCACGTGCCCCTCTACTATCTCCACCAACATCGACATCATGATCACTTAGATCCTACCTTCCTATTCTTCCTATTGCTTGATGAGACATCAACTAGCGACGGCACCGACCGCATGATCTGGTATAGTAATGTATGCACTGAGGTGGAAATTCCGTCCTGAGTAGCAATAGCACTGAAATTATCTTTGGCAAAGCATCCAATCCTTGCAATTGCATGAACCATAACATTGAACTCCATGTCCCAAATATCTTTCATGTTTGCCTCACCACTCTTAAAATAGAATTGAATAATCTTATGAAGAGCCATTTTATGTCCTGTGATTCTGCCGGTACTTAATCTTTCTATCACTTCCTTCATAAAGTCTCGAAGTTTGTCATCTTTCTCATCTTTCTCTTGTGATCTAACCAGCCTTCTTACCATAATCCTACTCGAACATTCTGCAACGAGGCAACTAAGTTGAAAGTCTTGATACGACCTCATTGCAGAGACAACCGTGGATTGTTCAATCGTTGTGTCTTCAAAATAAAACTTGAACGTGTGATTAGAACCATACATACTATCGATACTCATCTTGTTACACACAAGATTTTCGAGAGCTAACCATCCCCTAGAAGTAATACCGCGTGGACTGAGAAGCAATTCATTTAATTTGGTATTCTTACTCTGAGACAAAGCATTAACCCATGCAATTGCTGCACCATCATCAAAGCTAGGATTTCCTTTTGTAAGCATGGTGTCAATGGCAGAGTTAGGATTGAGGAATATGGATGCTAATGTCTGCCATCCAGCAGTGGTTATTGAATTGTTCAGAGATAAGTTCAACCTTTTCAAGGTGTTGTTATTGGCAAATACGTGTGTCATTTCAACTACCGCTTCATCAGTGATGTGGTTCCTTTCAAGGCAAAGGGTATGCAATGCCCCCAACTTGGCAGGTCGTAAAATACGGAAGAAGTTGACCCAACCCTCTGCTGATACATGTTCACTACCCAAAAGATTCAACTCCTCCAGTGAGCTATTTTCAAGTAAACCCTCTGCTAAGACGGATAAACTTTCATCATCAAACTCATTCTCCTCGAGAGTCAGCTTCTTTAGAGTGCAACTGTCATCCCTTAACATGTTTGATAAAGCTCGGCTTGTCTCCGCGTTAATTATAGTCCAATTCAAAATAAGACTCTCTAAACTGTGGTACCTGCTGAGTGTTCTAATAAGGTCTAATGTGTAATAATCGCTTATTGCATTCCCCCCTCGTGTTCCATCAAGACTAATATTCTTCAAAGTTCCTCTTTGTTCATTATTGGTTCTAAACAATGAGGCTAGAAGCTTGATGTGATCACCAGTACAATTTTGAATTGAGATGGACTTGGGAGTACCTTTCTCAATTAGTGGTGCAAGAATATGAATTGCATTTGATTTGGCAGGGCAATATCCTAAATCCAATACAGTTAGGGATCTATTGTTTGCGACCCCTCTTAGAAATTCATCATAATTTTCCGCTAGATCATCATAGTCATAGTTCTCGTCGTCGTCATCAGACCGCATATGAATATTAATGTATAACTCATTCAAATGCGTATTACTGCCAATTAAAATTCCAGCCTCATCACACAAATCTTTATTATGTAGTAAGGAAAGCAACTTTTGTGGTAATGCATGATGTGTGTTGTTGAAAGCGCCCAACTTTAATGACGTAAGTTTAGGATCATTGCTCTTGATCCTCTCCAATACCTCGTCGGACAATTCATGCGCACACTGACTTTTGCAATTATATTTATCCCCTATAGATAATTGCATCTCAAGCGTACGCTCTATCAATTCCTCCATTGTTTCTTATACTTTTGTGCAGTATTGGTGTATGTCGGTGTTAATAAATTTGTGCACAAGATATGTACTTAAAATTTTATCGTTGTTTATGATCGGAATATGTTATTGACTTCACAATGTTACACCCGTCACTTTGCAAAGCAGCACAAGAATGTATCACCGACAGCGGTAAAGCACAGCACAGTATATAAGGCACCACAGAGTACAACCACCTCTACAACTACACCTACAATCCTTACAACAGTACTTCCTAAAATTTTGGCGATATACCGGTCATCGTCTGAGATTGTCTGTTAATTGCTACAATTGGGGGAGACAGGCATGGCTACATTCGATATAAAGTCTTCTCCAGTCATATATACTCATCTTCAATTGTGCGGTGTAACGCGTCAAGTGAGTTGTTTTGGTTTATTCTACTCATTATTACTTTATCAAAGTTTTTTTGCAGTGATCTTTGCAATGAGAATGATTGCTGCAGCATATTAATGAAGTCTACTTGATGTGAGTCTAGCTTGTATTATTGTACATTCATATACGGTATATATTTTGTTTATCTGTTATATTATTTAACTAACCGCTTCTACTTCTATTTTTATACTTGTCCATATTAGATTGAACTGTGCATATCATATGCATCAAATTTCGTATCTATACACCACATATGCCACATACTAAGGATCTGCTCCTTTATCAAACCAAACAGCAGACTAATATAACGTTAGAATAATTACCAATATACCACCATACAATTGACATTATCAAGATGGCTAACGAAGCACCACTCCGTACAAGTCAAAACTTTCTACTTGATGAAAGTGCATTAATTAAACTACAAAATGATGACCCTATGTTAACCTCATTGACTGTCGGTATTGACTCACATTATTATGACATGGACAAAACAGATGGATTCCTTCCCCATCATAGTGATTGGGGAAAGTGCGGTCAAATGATTGGTCGGAATACGAACATCGTTGAGTTGTCATTTGGTCAAAGCCATGGGATAATGTTTGGTAATAACAGAGAAATAGATGAGGATATGTGTATGGGGATAGGAGGTGCTAGTAAACCGAATGAACCAAATGAAAAACAGTTTAGAGATTTCTGCAATGGACTTGGTAAGGAGACGGTTATTTTGTGTACACCCCTATCATATATGTTTTATATGCTTATACACGAACTCTTTATGTCTTCACAGCCATGAATAGATCCATTAAGGAATTGAGTTTCGTCAGTAGTCTCCCTCCTTTGATTGAAGGAGAACAAAGAGGTGTGACAGATGGATTTGGATTGGCATACACCCTCATGTCGGATTGGCTGGGAAATAATACCGTGGAAAAAGTCACAATGCCTTGGTGCGATGGGGAGTGTATCCAAGATAATAGCGGGGAAAATCGTAAGCTAGCAAGGGTACTATCATCGTTCAACTCACTGAAATACTTCGTAATTGAGTTTACGGGAGATTATGGCATGGGAAATTATAGTAATGATAACATCTGTGAAGTGGCGGATCAAATCATCGACTCTTTATCAAACCATCCCAACTTGGAAACAGTTCGCTTTACTTTCACCAAAACTTCATTGGGCAGTAGTGGATACACATCATTATCAAGGCTCCTTGCCGATTCAAAGATAAAGGTTCTGAGATTAGAGGGTGGTTTAACTGATGAGGGTGCTGTTGCTCTGAGTGCCATGTTGGAAGGAAATCAAACACTCGAGGAATTGATTCTAGATGACTTTGATAGTCCTCGATTGTCAACAGCAGGATGCAAGGCATTTTTAAGACTACTACTCGGTAATGATTCAGGCTCGATCATGGATACATTCAATTCGAATCATACCCTTCAAAGATTGTTTTCTAGTGATTACTTTGGTGAACAAGGCAATGAGAGTCTACCAGAAGATTTGCAATTGTCTTTGAGAATCAATACTCTTTGCAACAAGGCTGACGCTGCTCGTTTTAAAATCATCTTGGGACATAATTTCACAAAGGGTGACTTTAGTCCGGAGCCTTTTGATAACATGGATTTATCAGTCATGCCTCATGTGTTGGCTTGGATGGGTAGAACAAACGCCGACTTTAAGGCCCCGCTCTACAGGTTTGCAGATGCTGATCTATGTTTGATGTTCAAGTTTGTTCGGGGAATGGCATCGACACTATTTGACTCTCCAGCGTCAGCATTGGCAGGGAAAAGAAAATGGCAATAGATGTGATGATTGTTATACTAGTAGAAGTAAGGAAAAGAGGAGGAGAGTGTCTATGACTATGAAATTTGGAAGTAGATTCGACATAGGATTGACACTCTAATGAGGTAGAATGGAATATACATCAGTTTCTATAGTCAGTTATTATGTATCGAATCTAGGCTATAAAATTACATGCCACCCTATTAAGTCCCTCTCATCTCTCGACTACCACATACAACCACCAAGTCCATGATGATGGATTAGGTTTTGACCGGCTAGATGATGATGTCCATTGAAATGGTTTTGATGATGATGACCTGTTAGATGATTATGATGAAGACCCGCAGGACGATTGTGATGAATGGCATGCAAATGGTGAGCTCGATGATTGTGATGATGACTAGAGAGATGGTTGTGATGAAAATTGACTGGTCTTGGATGAGGTGGAGGTGGATGAGGATGCTTTTGATAGTGATGCGGGTAGTTGTCTACAACTGGCGTTGATTCTATGCATCCCATGATAATATGTAAGTTTGATTTGCTTTGTATTAGACGTATTGGCTTTTGTTTTATGACATAATCTACTCTTCTACCAAGCAAGATCATCTCTCAGAGGGACTCACTCTCTTGGTCTTGATGGTATCCTTTCCTTCTACTTGAAAGGATCGATCTTTGCTCCTTGGAGATTAGGGATATGACAATAAAACTCTAAGCAGTTGCTGTAGAGGTAAAGCAATTGGTACCTCCGCATAGATGGAGGTACGTTAGTAGTGAGATGATAGTGATCCATGAAGGAGAAGGATACCAAAACATTCGATATCGGTATCCTTTTTTATCTCTCACTTGGGTTGACTTCCTCGCTCCCCCCTCTTTGTACATAACTAATTCCACACCCAATCCCTATAATTAACCAACTAATCTATTAATAATTGATCTGTTTGTAATACGTCCACCGCACTGATGTTACCGTGAAGTGAACCTCATTCCCCAAAAGTTGCACAACTTTAGTTATACCCATTAATTAAACGTCTAATCCACTAGACCCACTATTCTTTAGCAATGCAAGTCTTTCATTCATTTCTCTCTGTACAGCATGACTAACACATTCACCTCCCTTATGAACAGGCAAGGTACATCCAGGATGACTACAACCAGTTGTCTTTCTCTTCTTCTCCTTCGGCGGAGATACTTCTAAAGTAGGATCATATGCACCATGTCGTTTACACAATCCATGTTTCTTTGCAACATTCGTACACCCCTCTGTTTTGCATAGTGTAACATGTGCCCCATGCTTTCTACAAACTCCTCCATTTATAGCAAAACTGGTACAACCATCTGGAAGATGCGCGTTTCACAGTTTATGAACATGGAGAGAGATGATAGTAACATATGTTAGTACATGAGGTTTGCAAAGGCAATCAAATAAAGGAAAACTAAGGTCAAGTGAAGCGGCCAAATCACCAAGACATCTATTGAACACATGAATTCATAAGATAAAAAAATACTAACGCGGACTTTCCTGTTGTACATACCTTTCGAAATCTCTTACGCTTTGTGGTACCATCTTTATTCTTTGCAATGGTAGCATTCTTTATTTGTGATTTTCGTATATAGTTAATACGTCGTTTGGCATGATTAATCTCTGCTGTTTTACTTTGTATACTTTGTTGTAATTGGTGGAGTTGAGTTTCAAGTTGGGTGATGTGTTCCTCCATTTTTGATAATGTGCATGGTTCTATACTCAGTGGTATCGACGCCTCCGCCGTCACTGGAGCCGCCGCTGGTACTGCTACCGTGTTTTCAATATTATCACTGTTATTAGACATCGTAGTTTGCATATATAGTGATGAGAGCCCCACTCGCTGCCAATAAAATCTCAAAGCCAATGACCCTGTATCGCCAAAATTATTAAGGATTTTGATTGCTGGAGCTACGAGGGTATATAGTTGCTTGAAGTGTACTTTGAGGGCCGTCATATATCGTGCTGCACTTTATCGCCGTGGTGATATCTTCTGTACTGCTTTGCAAAGTACCGGGTGTAATATTGTGTGGTCAACAACATAGGCCGAGCATAAACAACGATAAAATTTAAGTGCATATCATATGCACAAAAATTAACATCTCAATACTCGATAGCATAATGGAAGAATTAGATGAGCATATCAATGGAGGAGATAATAATGACGACAATGAATCATCTGATGAAGATAACGACGACGTTCCATCATTGACTATAGGGATAATTGAAGGGATTAGAGATAACAATCCAACAGTCACCTCTTTAGAATTACAAGGAGAAGATCTATTTACTTTAGTAGATAATTATGATAAACCAAGAGATGAGATTGGAGCCTCAGACTTTTGCAATAATGTTGGGGATTGGATTGCTAATAATATCCACCTACGTGATTTAAGTATTGATATAGCGTCTATTCATTATACACAAATTGGGCCACATCATCATGGAAAACATAGGAAACTATCTTGAATTTCTGCAGATGGTTGCACGGAATCAATCGATTACTAAGTTGAAATTGGGAGGATTAGTTGACCCAGCATGCAAATCAAATGCAATTGAAATTCTTGCCCCTATGTTTAAGAAAGTTAGTGACATCGCTATTGACGATTGCACTGATATGGATGTTCAGCAACTATCTACTGCTTTGTGCAATGTAGACTACACTTTAACAAAACTTTGGATTTGTGGAACTAATGATAATGCAGTTAGTGATGATGCGGCAGCACATCTTGTTTATGCACTTGTGAATCATCACTTTGTAGAGAACCTTACCTTGGATTATACCCTGATCACTAAGAGGACATGTCTCGCACTATCGAAGATGTTAGGAAATTCACACTGCTATCTAAAGAATCTATGTCTCGGAGAAAATGAGATAGAGGACAGTGATATCCCCACATTGGCAAGTGGTATAGCCAAGAACAATACTCTAGAATTGTTAAGTCTCAATGGTAGTGATGAAATATCTAGTGATGGGTGGGTAAATTTCTTCAATACATTACAACCTGCCAAACTGGGTTCTTTGTCTACCCTTTACCTCGATGACAACAGTATCAATGATTTGGGATTAACTGCATTATCGCATACGTTTGCTAATAACAGTACATTGCAACATATATATCTACGTCGAAACATGGCCATAACTACTGTGGGATGGCAAGCTTTGGCAACTCTTGCACGTAATCCTAACTCAGGGATACAAGGTATAGATATTAGCGATAATAACGACTTCGATGATGAAGCATTACTGGCTTGGGTTAATGCCTTATCCATTAGCAAGAATACAATGAGGTCCTTGATAATTCCTCATGAGGGTATTACTTCTAGGGGTTGGTTAGCTCTTGAAAATCTTGTTTGCAACAAGACAACAATCGATACGCTTTATGATTCCAATCACACGCTAGCTTACATTGCACAAGCTAATGATGGTACAGGGGAGATTTTCTCTGTGATGAAAAGAATTGTTGAGTTTCAACAACAAAGTTTTGATATGTCAAACAGTCGAAGGTGTCGCCTTGAAGTGGCTCGTCAGAAGATTATTCATTTCTATTTTATGAATGGTGAGGCTAACATGCAAGAACTGATTGATATGGAGATGAATGTAATGGTTTATGCCATTGCAAGGATTGGGAGTCGCGGGGGATGGAAATATACCCCTCAGACGAATGCTTTATTATACCGACTCATACGATCGGTGCCATCTTTGTTTGATGTTTCAAGAAATACAAAGAAGAGAAAGATGGGCGTGAGAGACTAAAGAAAGAGGTTCCTTATGTTGTATTAGGGGCATTAGCATAGGAATAGAGAACGACTAAGATTCTTTTGATACCAATAACACTACTACAGTTACTCTATTACTATTACGCCGAACCACAACCTTTGATTGATTGTTTGTACTTTTGTGTATAACCTAAAATGGCATATAAGTCCACCTCAAACCTGTTTCACTTCCGAGAAGTACGGGGTATACTACTTAATATCTCCAGTAGCCTCAACAATCGAGAGGATGGAGGCATATTATGTTCATTCCACAAATTTTCATAGAGCAGTCACGAATTCTTCACTCAATTCAGTCACTACGGTATCCTCTCCATTTTTCTTTTTGCATTCAGCTCTCAATTGGCCGCGGTCGTCATCATTAGGTGGCTCTAGTATCATCAATATTCCATTTGGTATACCGTCATTATTGTTAGTAGATCAGCTTTTATCGATCTTTTGAATGATAGGGGTTTGGAGACCGTAACATTGATATACAAGAAGAAAGATACCAACAAAGACACCCACAAAAAAAATACTTTACTATCAGCCTCTTCATTGCAAATCAATATTGCACAGGATGTCGTCATCAAATAATGATAATGGTGGATTCTACACATCCGACAGAAGAAGAGGATCAGACGAAGCAACTTCATCCGGTATTAGTACTTCACTCTTCGGTGGTACAAACTACACCAAAACTACAAAATCAAAATCTACAAACAACTCGCGAGCATCCGAATTAAGTAGTATAGGCTCCAACGGCGATAGATTATTACATCATATAGAAAAGAGAGTATCAAGTGGTAAATCATGCAATACATCCGAGTTGTTAAATTTGTTAGAAAAGAAGGTCAATGGCAGTAGCAGTGATGAGCAGCAGCGAAGATTGTCAGCAAGTAGTAAAAGTTGTGGAGGAACTTCTATAAATGCTACTGCTGCACAAGTTAGAAATAGCAGCAGTGGCAGTATCACATCGGCATCAGTTAGAACTTCATCAGGACGAGTACGACGTCTATTATTAGAACAAGATGCATCCATGAGCTCCTCAATTGCAACATCTACTAAACCAGTCTTTACCAATACCAATATACAATCACTCTCCTACAATCATATAGACGATGACTATTCAAGATCCTATAATTCAAGTTTGGCAACACATATTACTGCACAAACTACTACAGGTAGTAATAGTGGACTGTCACGAAGTAGAACGCACAGTAATGCAAGTACACGTAGTATAATGGAAGAGGATGAGAGCTTGGCAAGTATAGAAGATAATAATGATGGTGGCAGTTTAGACGGTAATAGCTTCTTTAGTATTGGAAATAGTTCATTGCCATCACGAATATCACATATAACCAATACATCAACAAGTACAGCAGGTACAACATTGTCATTGGTAATAGCAACAATCATACAATCCAATTTCAATAATTGCAAATGTCAAAAACCATCTTCTAAACAAATTTTAGGACTACTAATGGCAATTTGTTTACTACTAAATACTATATATAACATGACATCATCAACTTCATCTTTGTTAACAATGAGAGATACGAATATAGCAGAAGTTGAACAACAGTTGGTGAGAGAAGAACGGGTGTTTAGTATGTGTAATCGTTTAACACCATTTCAATATGCTGTCAATCCAACATTACCAAGGTATCAATCAGAAACACAAGAGATCTTAGAACCATTTGGTTATGGAGATAAACCAATTGACAAATTCAATACTAATTGGGGTCAACCGCCACTTACTTCTACTTCACAACAGAAGATACTACTACTAAGAAATGATGGGAAGTTTGGTCATATAGGTAATCAATTCAATTCAATATTACATGCCTTTGATTATGCCAAAGATTATTCAACACATATTGGTATCTTTGGACACTCATGGTTTATGGATGTTATACAATCTATGTTTTATGAAACATTACCAATCTATAGTGACATCGAGGCGGATGAAGAAGAAGTAGGAGGTAGTAATGGAAAGTTTGACAAATTAGATCAAGAATTATATCAAGACTTTGGTATAATAGTAATACGAAATCAAACACAATTACAATCCTACAATGAAATAATCTACAAGACAGCCGAGGAATTATACTTTTATCATTCATCTAAAGAAAATTGGAGAATAGATATGTATAATCATATATTAATACTACGACAATTATATATGAGATATAATAGAGGGTTGGGTGTGATACATAATGGATTGCAGAGTCAGAATGTATGTGATGTTTTGGATATGTTCTTTGAGGATGGTGTTGCTCGGGCTAAGTATAGTGTTAGTAAGTTTGACATGTCTTGTGTTCGTCTGTGTATGTTACCCGTTTGTCAAGCTAACCTCTCCAAATCAATCATGTATACAGTTCATGCCCGATACTTGGATGGGAATGCCGTATGGAGATTAGAACGATTAGCAAGTGCCACAGGCATGACAATCGAGGGAGGAGTGATGCAAATGGGACCGGCGTACGTCAAGGGTATACTCAAACCACTCAACATGTTAGATCATCCTATAATCTTAATAACCGATGGACAACTAGCCGCTGTTGAACGGGGCTTGTTGAATGATGAGATACTCGGACCGAAGTTAATGGTCTTGTCGAATAAGGATGCATTGGATGGTGCTGATGTTGCCTTGGCTGTCTTGGCTGATGTGTTTATTGGCAACCCAGCTAGTGTTACATCGGGCTTTATAGCCAGATCAAGAATGGCACTTGGTTATTCTGATAAGTCTACTCAATTGTTCCGAACATTGAATCCTCAGTGAGTAGCAGTATGAGATATGTGAAGTGTGACATGTATATGTATACTTATGAAACTTGTATCTGACCATTCGTGTGCCAATTGTTCCACATTCAATCTTGTCAGAGAACATAGATGGTCCAGTGTTTGTAATGAAGAGTGTGTCTTCAATCCATATGTTATGGAGAGGTTCGTTTGAGGGATTGAGGATACTATATACTATAACCAGAGTATCATCAATCAATACACTTCATTAACATTAGAATCGGAATAGAATCTAACATCGGTACAGAACGACCTTTATAGTTCACAAAGTCTATACAAGAGGGTGTTGGATCAAGGCGGGTGTAACAAAACTCTGCTCGGGAAAAGAAGATGAAGAGAGAATGAGAGACAACCATAAGCTGATACGAATAAGCTCAAAATAGACTATAGCTGCATATCCTAGTTCTGCCGTCCGTAGCTTTAAATAAATAAGGATGTGTTATTCTAAATAGCAGTCTATAATATATTTACATAGTAACAAAGTCTCTATACAAAAATGTACACAATCTCCTCCACAGACATATCGTAGTCGTAGCTTCCAAAACACACACCTCTCACAGCATAAGCATAACTCAGTCTCAACCCTAACACACCACAACGGGATACATTGAAATTGAATGTCAACGTCAACATACCCATATTTCACACCCTAATCAAAACTGTATACACCACAGGGTGGATATTGCAAATATTGCAAAGCAATGAATTGCAATTCAAAACAAAGCAGTAATCGCTCGATACGTCCTCATCTCATCCATTTAAGCAGCAGTTGCTCTGGATGAACCCCTAGCTGATCCATCATTACTAGCAGTGGTGGCTGGTACCTGTCGTTGACTATTTTGATGATAGTTTGACCACATCTTCTTTGCCTCGTCTATCTCTTTACTTGGTATCGACAGCGCTTTCTCGACAGACTTGCTCTTATCTAGATTTTTCACTGATCGACTACTTAAACTTCGTCTCATTGGCCGTATTGGCGTATCAGCCCATTCGTTAAAGTCGTCCTTCTTTGGCATGGTCTCCCCTATCTCTATTGCAAACCAATCGTTTATCGTTAATTGTAATAAAATTAGAAGTCGTCTTCAGAGAGTTATCTTCCGGATGTTTATTCTAGAAATATCGATGTAGCGTTGTCTATAACTGAAATACTCGTCTAGGCTGATAGTAAGCGTACATATAATGGTCGTCGCTCCTTTGTTTACTGTCGCTAACGGCACTATACTGGCAACAAATTTCATGAGTAGTATCGTAAGAAATTAGTGACTGCATGCCCAAAAATGCTTGAGCATTCTAGCTTACATCTTGAGAACCCGGTACTTACGGGGTCATATGTCATAATGGCCTTGATATATATTGTGGCAAGAGGGGGGAAGAGTGAAAAAGAGTAGAAGATAGGAGCTAGGTTATGGTATTATAAAGGGAATGAAGTGATATTGCAGCATAAGCATAACATTGGGAAGGAGACCACACTCGATCTCTCTGGCTTGGTGCTTGATAGTTGGAAGCAATGAATGCCTGACTCTGTGTGACGACTCTGTCTAGTCGCTACTAGACTAAAAAGTTCCTAAGATGTGTACGAATTATACCAATCCATAATGTTAGGTATCATTCTAGTCTCTACTCTACTTCTAATCCCATACAATCTCCTCTAAAGCTGGTCCCTCAAACTCTCTCATTGTCAGCTCATCTTCGACCGGTAGATCCTTGACTCTTCTCATAACTACTACCGGTTCATCTCCTTCCTCCCATCTCGCCTTTATTGACAATGTCCTCCGTATCATTACATCTGATCGTCCATTGGACATTGGCGGTATCACTATGGAACTATAACCATCCTTGCCTACTTGTTTTGTACCACCACCAAACCCCACACTCCCACGTGCAGAAGAAGCGGCATCAACAATATCAGCCGGAGGGGACATTTCTGACCATGTAACATACTCATAAATCACAGACTGTCCAAACTCTTTTGCAAGCTTCTTTATAATCTTTCGTGCCCTCTGTCTTTGATTGTATGGATACATTAAGGTAAATCCATCTTCACGGAATTGTGCCAATGAATTATGTGACCATGATGGCCATGCATCAATTGGGGGTGGGGCTAATTGTTCTTGTATAGCATTCCAAAGATCTGAATTGGCAGCTTCATTCATTCCGGAATGAGCACCCTTCTTGCTGTTGGCTGCCGTGAGTGAGTATAGGATCACAGCTGCTGATGAATTGTAAACCGGATCGATGATTGATGGAAGGGGTAAGCGTTTAGGTGGTTTGACATCCCCACTGTTCTTGTGGAACAAAAAGTTGTTTAGACCTCCGCCGCCATTCGACTTCTTGGCAGCTGCCTTACTCCGACTAATTTGCAATTCAATCCAATCCGTATCAGGCATGAGGATAAAGTTCTCATGGAGTGAACTCGATTCACTCAACATGACTTGTGAAGAACCTGCCCATGCCATTTCGGCTTCTCCAGCGTAATAGAGTGATGAATGTTGATCATCTTGTACTAAACTACCCGTGAATTGGATCTGATCACCGTAAAAGTCAACAGCACTACCTACACCGTCACCCATGGCATGTATAACAGCAACATGTACCAATGGCATTAAGAGGAAGGTACATACCAAGAGAACAATCCATTCCTTCTGATTATTGGGTAATAACTCTCCACCATCATGATAACATCTTGATATACTAGTAATAACCTTACTATATCCTTGTCGTATCATGTTGGCTCCACGGTCAAGTGAGGCACGACGCTCGTTATGTTTCTTTTGATAGATATTAATCTGGGATATTGTATCCGCTGATAAGTTGGATGCTTCGGAATGACCAGAAGCATCTCCGGACCTGACACTCCCTCCTTTTCGTTGTCGTGCGGCATTATTCTTGGCTAGTAAGTTGGATAGGAAGGATCTCTCCTCTTCACTAGCCTCGTCGGTAGTTTGGTTATAGGCATTCTTCTTGGGTGACGAGGAAGAACCACGCTTCTTGTTGCCAATCAATCCATTTAGGAATGAATCCGAACTAGAGGGTTTATTCAACATTTCATTCCGTACCTTATCAACACGTCGGAACAATCCATCCTCATCTGTTGACGAGTTGTCAACTCCTTCATACTTTCCTCGTCCATCTCCTCCTCCTCTTTTACCGCCGGATCCGGTTGATCCCTTACTATCTTTTCTCACAACATTGACAGGTCTGCCTAATGAACTGTTACCAAGTGAACTAACATCATCAGCCTTACCTCCTTCCCCATTACCCTCTTCTGAATTACCACTAGTATCAATTAATCCATTCATAATATCCGAATGACTATCAACATTCTTCATACCACCAGTTTCATCATCTTCATTACCCTCCTCAATTTCACCAAATCTATATAATCCTGATCGTTTGGGATAATGTATTGGATGATGATCATGTAAATTTGCATGTAGTGTTTCTTCTCCGTCACCTTTTATATTAGAGGAGTTATGACTGGAATTGGTAGAATGATGTGAACTACCGTGTGATCTGTTCGATCGGGATGTAGTACCGCGTCGATTATTGGTGTATAGGTTACGTGATGATGTTGATCCATCCGAGGAGGCATCATCTGGTATTGAATTGGACGTAGTATTATGTGATGATGATGCCTTCTTACGTCGACGTGAATGATGTGTATGAAACTTTTGTGGCTTCATACCTACTACAGGACTTGACGTGCTGAATGCACTTCCACTAAAGGCTGAACCAAGTCCACCCGATACAGAACTACCACTCATACTACTTATACTCCCACCACCACCAGTTTGACTACGTTTCTTACTACTACTACGATCTTGCTTCACGGGTAACAACTCCCTACGTCTACGTCGTTCTGTCGAATTGCCTGAACTATGTGTCGATGTCGTCGTTGCACTACCATGTGAACTACGTGAACTTCGACTAGATTTGGAACTACGTGATGTATAACTACTAGCACGTGATGTATGTGACCCACGTGAACTGTTTCCCGCACTTAATGCCAAACTTCCCAATGAGAACGTATCCTGATCACTTGATTGTGTAGTCCGGGTCATGTGTGATGTAGACATATATTCAGAAGATAAGTCAGCCTCTTGATCTTCTTCAATTGAGAATGAAACAGAATGTTGTCCTCTCATTTCTGGACGGGGACGGTTGGATTTCTTTGGTGTACGTGAATTACCACTGCCGTATCCTTCTCTTTTATGCTTGTTACCTGCTGCGCTGTTACGCTTGTGTTTATGATGTTTACCCATTGAATCTGATCCGCTAATATCAGCACCGTAATCATAATTATTCATAGCACCACCGGATGATGTTATTGAGGAAGTTTTGGAGTTGGTAGAACTACGGAATGGATTATCAAATGATGGTCTTGAGGCTAATGACGATGAGGGGAAAGTGGGGTTAGGCGTTGCAAAGAGTATAGCAGTAAAAAATGTGCATAAGATATATGCACAAAACAAAATCCCCAGAAACAAGCCATTTGAGATCATTACATTGCAAATTACCCCCCACCAAAAAACAATGAACAAAAACAAATGATGTGCACAAAAAATGAAAATTTCTCCCCCCCTTTCTCCCCAAACCTTATATGACAGAGCCAAAGACACATACTATCAAAGCTTACCTAACGGTGCCATATTATGATGCGCCTTACTCGAATTATCCGAACTATGATATAATTGTTCACGCGAATTATTATTACTATTACTATTCAATCTACCATCTTGTGTTTTGGTAGGTGTTGAATAAATTGTAGTCTGTGGATAGCTATTATCTGATGATGACTTGCCAGAGGAATTGGAGGCAGCGTAGTTGTTCGTTGAGGCTGCATAGTTGTTCGTTGAGGCTGCGTAATTATTATTATTTGATGATGCATAGTTTGTAGTAGAAGTAGACTTTTTAATAGCTGAATCATCTAAAATGGATGGTATAAACTCCTCTTCCTCAGCTGTAACATGAGTATTATCCACCATCTCTTCCCCCTTAATAATATTACTATAACCATAGTCGTCGTTATTATTCTCGTCGTTATCACTGTTATTATCGTCTATTAAATCAGTATATCCACCTAATAATTTAGAAGTAAACGATCCTTCAATTGATGACCCACTATATCTCCTTTGTGCTGGTCTTCTATTTTGGTTTGAGTTTGTTATATCATCACCACTTGAATACTCTCTCCTCCCTCCTGATTTAGTAGTAGTGTCATTATTATTATTGGTACGACGAGATGTAGCTTTATTTGACATGTCCTGTTCTAACATGTCAAGTAGGTCTGCAGTAGCCACAGATGTAGTGGTACCTCCACCTCCATGACTATTAGTATTTTGGGATATATCGAGATTTTCAATTTGTTGTAATAATCGTTCATTGGAATCAGCCGACGCGGCGGATTGGTCTGTGGTTGATATTGTTGATGTCATTATCATTGTCTTATATTATCGTATAGAAGGGGGGTGTAGGGGGTAGGGGGATAGGGCCAATGCAATATGATAACTACTACTAAGTCATTGCTATGTATCAGAGTTATTGTGGTCATCGAGTTGAGATTTTTTACTTCTGACAGAAAATACTTACTCAAACGGTTTTAGAAGTGATAGCTCTAAATCATTGATAATAGAAGGGTACACTTTACGGGAATCCAAGTGTGGCATTTGTTACAGTCAAATCCTCTCTCGTGCGCTGCCCCGCCGCCCGACGCCTGGCCCACTCTCTTTCGAAATCCACACCACACACACGAGTCGAGAGATATTTTAGCGCTGACAAAGCGAACCGTACAGCTCAATAAGTGCTCATAAATTCCATTAGGAGGTCAATAAGCAGAAGGAGTGAATATTAAGTAATTATTACATACAAACACAAGGTTGCAATTCATATCATATCGAATCCATTGCAATACAACGCAAAAATAAAAATTATGAGACTATCAAAAACAACATCAATAGCATCACTGCTACTACTATCAACTACTGCAGTTGCATTCGTCCCTACCAAACAATTTACTGCAATCAAACCATCATCTACAATCAACAATAATGCTGCTCTACTGCAATCAAATCATGTAGCACGACACCACCGCTCAAGGACAACAAACTTATACATGTCAACACCACCCGACCCCGATCAATCACAAGAACGCGTCAAGGATATATCCGAAGGTGAAGATGTATTAGAAAAGTATGGTGTTGATTTTACAGCCAAGGCATCGAATGGTGAATTAGACCCTGTTATTGGTCGTGATGATGAAATTAGAAGAGCTATACAGATATTAAGTCGACGGACTAAGAATAATCCTGTTTTGATTGGTGATCCTGGTGTTGGTACGTATCATATATAGTGTGTGGTGTGTTCGTATATTGGTTGTGTTATATTTATATGTATTCTAACTAACACATCTCTCATTATCATATCATACACACAGGTAAAACCGCCATAGCCGAGGGAATAGCACAAAGAATGCATACAGGTGACGTACCAGACTCATTACAAGATTGCAAATTAATCGGATTAGACATGGGTGCCCTAATAGCCGGGGCATCCTACCGTGGTGAATTCGAAGAACGATTAAAAAAGGTAGTCGACAAAGTTAAAGAGTCCGAGGGTGAAATTATATTATTCATTGATGAAATGCATACTGTTGTTGGTGCCGGTGCCACATCCGGATCAATGGACGCAAGTAACTTATTAAAACCGGCATTAGCCCGAGGACAATTACGTTGTATTGGTGCTACTACCATTGATGAATATCGTAAATATATTGAAAAGGATAAAGCATTGGAACGACGATTTCAACAGGTCTATGTCGGAGAGCCAACGCCGGAGGATACTGTTAGTATATTAAGAGGATTAAAGCCTCGGTATGAGGTACATCATGGTGTTCGAATTCGTGATGAGGCATTGTTGGCGGCTGCCAAGTTGAGTAGTAGGTATTTACCTGATCGATTCTTACCTGATAAGGTACGTCGTTTGTTGTTAGGGTGTATTGGGTATTGTGCACATCTTGTGTTCGTATTTCTATTGCAGTGTCTGACACATCTTATGTTCATTTTATCAACTCACACATCATAGGCAATTGACTTGGTAGATGAGGCATGTGCCAAACTTAAGAATGAATTAACATCTAAACCAACAGCATTAGATGAAGTAGATCGACGAATCATTCAACTTGAAATGGAAAAGTTAAGTCTAAGTTCCGACACATCCAAGGCATTAGATAATAAGAGTGCCGAGGCCAACCGTGCCCGATTAGCACATTTGGAAGAAGAGATTGCCAACCTTAAAGTTGAACAAGCAAACCTAACAGCTCAATGGGAGAAAGAGAAGGGTGAAGTAGATTCAGTAATGGGTTTACAAGAACAGATTGCACAAGTGACATTTGAATTAGAAGAGGCCGAGCGTAATTACGATTTAGAAAAGGCTGCCGAGTTAAAGTATGGTACGTTGCCTGACTTGGAGGCAAGATTAGAAGCTGCCAAACCATTAGAAGAAGAGGGTGTTAATGAGGATGAGGTCGATGAGGATAGTAAGTTATTAAGAGATGAGGTAGTTGCCGAAGATATTGCCAATGTAATTTCCACATGGACGGGCATACCTGCCAATAAAATGTTGGATACCGAAAAGAATAAAGTCCTTGCCATGGGTGAGAAGTTAAAGGAACGTGTCGTTGGACAGAATGAGGCTATTGATGTTGTTACACAATCTATACAAAGATCAAGGGCTGGATTGAATGACCCTTCTAAGCCTATAGCATCTCTTATCTTTTTGGGACCAACGTAAGTACACAAGATGTGTTCATTTTTATGTGTATCTTGTTTTATGATATGCCAGTTACTAATACCGCATTTTCTTCATATCTTATATCTCCTCTTTATACAGCGGAGTTGGAAAGACTGAACTTGCCAAGGCTCTCTCGGAGTTCATGTTTGATACTGAGGATGCCATGATTCGAATTGATATGTCAGAGTATATGGAAAAGCATACCGTATCAAGGTTATTGGGTGCACCGCCGGGATATGTCGGTTATGATGAGGGTGGACAACTTACCGATGCAGTACGTCGTCGTCCATACTCCGTCCTACTCTTTGATGAGATGGAGAAGGCACATCCCGACGTATTTAATGTCATGTTGCAAATGTTGGACGATGGACGTGTCACGGATAGTAAGGGCCGTGTCGTTGACTTTAAGAACTGTGTCATCATCTTTACATCCAACATTGGGTCACAAGATATCATTGATTTGGAAGGACAAGATCCAGAATTGATGCAAACAAGAGTGTACAATGCCATGAAGGAACATTTCAAACCAGAATTTCTGAATAGAATTGATGATACGGTCATCTTCAATAGTCTATCCAAGGAGAATCTACGCGGTATTGTCAACCTTGAGGTTAAGAAGTTGGAACAACGTCTAAATGAGCGTGATGTTGCAATGGTCATAACCCCAGCTGCTCTTGATACAATGGCGGACATTGGCTTTGACCCTGTGTATGGCGCCCGGCCTCTAAAACGTGCCATACAACGTGAGTTGGAAACTTCAATTGCAAAGGCTTTATTGAGAGGTGACTTTACCGATGGAGATGAGATTACGATTGATTCTGTGGATGGCAGCATTGCCATTACAAGAAGTGGTGTAGGCACGTATTATGATAATCAGGTGGTAGAACCTGTATATGAGTAAAGTGGATGTTTGGGGTAGAATAGGAGTAATGGGTATAAACAACCTAGCTTTGGGAAAGATAAATATAGAATGCAAATGAAACTTATCATGTTACTACTACTAACTAACCTCCGCTATGCCTGCTTTCCAACACCAAGCTTTTCAATGATACTCTTCTTCCTATCTTTGAGACACTGTCTACGCCGTAGAAGATCCTCACGTTGTCGAATCAATCGATTCTCTTCCTCCTCCAATTGTGATTCTTCCAACTTCATTTCCTCCAACTCTGTCCTCAGGCGAGTCTCGACATACAAAACTGGCATGTCTCTGATGAATTGATAGATTGATGATAATTTCCTTCCTTTAATGGTGGCGTGAAAGTCTGTTCTATAGGAAGAGGCCCGTTCCAACCAGCCAATAACTAAAGGCAATACTTTGAACTCCCATTCAAAGAATGGTTTCATGTCAAAATCATTATGATGTTTCAAGACCTTGATCGTTGCCACTTCTTTCTTGTCTACCTTTAGGTTTAACGCCAGTAAGGGTCTCAAAGCACGCTGTATCATTTTATCCAAACTATTGAGTGTGTGGTTGGATAAGTAAGTTGCATTGACACTCGAAGTGTCACAAAGAAGATTAGAGAAACCTTGCATTGTATCCTCGGTTATGTCCGACGCACCCAGGTAAAGCCCTTGCAAAGTACAGTTGTTTGACAAAGCATTTATGAATATAGAAAGAGTTTCATCATCAATATTGTCTGCAAAAACGATAAGTTCCCGCAAATTAGAGTCGGGATTTTCCAATATAGTAGCAAGACTTTGCCATCCTCTTGTTGTTACTGAATCGTTGCGGCTAATGACCAGTCTCTGTAAACGTCTGTGTTTTGCAAGAGCCGGTACTAAAATATCTATCCCAATATCATCTATATCATTTTGTGATAGATCAAGGGTTTGTAACCCAGTAGTTGAGTGTTGCAATAGAGTAGCCAATGCCGTACTCCCTTTCTTACGAATAACATTCCCCCCCAACTCCATGTTTTTCAGCTGAGGATGTAAACTCAATGATGTGATAATTGGCACCATGCCTTCTTCAGCAATAACATTGTTTGTGATTCTAATGCATTCCAAAGATTTTGAACAGCTACCAATTGCCAGAGCAAACAATTGGCACCCGTCTTCTCCCAAATTACAATTGCTGAGCTGGATTTCCGTAAGATTGTGGTTATTCTTGAAGAATGAATCAATCATTGTAAACATCTGCCCCCCAAGTACGCGAAAGTTGTGATTGTTAAAACGAATATCGCTAATTGATTTGTTGTGGTTCAAACCTCTCAAGAATGAACCAAGAGAAGACTCTATTGTGTCGAACGGGTTTATACTTAGGACTCGGAGGAACTTACTTTTCCCAACGAAATATCCCAGCCATCCAATATCATAAGCCCCACCAGGAACATAGCTGGTGCTTTCATCATGTCGGTCTTGAATCCAGAGGTATTCTTCTCCATACTGATTGTTTCTAAGATGATCGAGTACTATTCTATTGTTAATATCGGATGTAATATCTTCTATTTTGATAGTGTCAACCAGATCATCGTATGACTGAGTACTATTATTCATGATGTTTTCATATAATTATATACTGCGGGTGTCTAATATCTGATCTCTAAATCGAAGGAGAGATACGAAAGAAAGTATGAGTTGTGTAAAGTAAAAGGTAGGAGATGTGTGCACAGATATGCACAAAATCGTATCCAATCCACACAGCGTTACCGCAGATGGTCATAATACGAAATCGATATCAATAATATCCGATAATCTTTTATTGTATATAATAAAAACCAATACCTATATCTCCTCTACCCACATATAGTTGAGATAAACTACAAGGTATACAACACAAAGACACAAAATAACAAAAAAATACCCCTGAGTTGTAAATGAGATATGAGCCGCCAGTGATAATCTCGTACACCACACTCATTACCCACTTAATAAACACTAAATAAACTCACCTTCAAGCTCAAACCGTGTATAATGGTGAATAACCCAGCCAAAGCGATAAAAAGCCAATCAAGAGAGAGAGATCCGCAAGCAATGCTTTTTCCCATTTAGAACCAAGACTCCCTTTAAAAAAGAAACAAAAGATACCAATCTTGGGAGATCCAGCATCTAAAATCCCAGGGGAGAAAAGTTTAGTGATTGCTTTTGAAGAAAAGGAAGTGATAGTGATGAGGAGACAAACAAACAACACAACGATCAACACAACAATAAAGCAATCGGCCGAAGCATATCTGAATCGAGTACTATTTGCAGTAAACATGTGAGTTTCTTATTGAGCTGTTGGGCGTATTGTGCTCTCCGATCTAGAGAGAGAAGAATCATATCCTTCTCTCCAAGATCACACATATCACATACTGCCTTATATTCGTTGGTTTTATCTTGATGCGCCTTGTTTGCTTGCAGAATGATCTACTTCTTTGCTCTATAGGATTGCTTACTTCTGACACATGCAGATTCCTTGTCTTCTTGCTCTTATCATTTGCAGTTATCTGAAAAAGATCCGGCAATTGACAGCCAGTGCACCCAACTCGTTGAACTATTACAATTGCAATCTAAGTTTTATACTAAGCACAACCTTTACTATACCACACGACAACATAAGCAATGAATGATGAAGAATTTGCAATACCCGGCCGCCGGCGTAACCGGGCATACTCTGATGCTCATGCCCTCGTCAGTATCAGTTCTGCCTCCGGAGAAGCTGACATGTCAATGGGCGATGAGAACATCAACAACACGACATCATCACCCCCAAGGTCTCCAACCAACATTGGTAATCGGATGAACTCTACAAAGAAATCAAGTCAAGGAAATGTTGGCGGTAGGCAAAGGTCTAAATCATTAGATCTATCAAAGATACACAACAAGAAGAATGTTACGGTACATCATCATCAACATCATTACAAGCATGGACAGTATCCTCTCCATTATGGACGGAGTAATAGTCCCTCATCTCCCAAGTTAACTGGTAAATGTTGGGTACGTAAGGCCACTGCAACAAGTCCTACGCCGTTTATCCCTACACGGGCAGGTGGGGCTACTACATCACCGTCTACTAACAAAGAACAAGAACATCAAGTTGGTGGTAATGTCTCATTCCCAACCACCAACCCTGCCACTGCCTATTCACCAACAAGACAAGTAACCGATGAATCTACGGTGTTATATAGTGCCGCATCCTATGATGATGAAATGTTACTATCACCCATCATGTATGATGACACATTAACATCATCCCCTCGGTCCTCCTTTGATCATACCGCCGAGGGTGTCAAGAGACGATCTGTCTGTTTTGGTGAAACCGGCAAACCCATCAAGCCCCGTTCAGCCTTTGAACAGTATACTTCCTCGGCTACTCCTCCTACTGCTACTGTATTATAATTAGGGAACATCAAGATTTATATTGAGACTTCTGATCTAAATATATGTACAAAACAAATCGATCATGTTTTGATTATTAGCACATGTCATATGCACTTATAGGTACATAGAATCAGAAGAGAAAGAAAGAGTAGGAGGTAGCAGTAGAAGAGATATGAAATCTTAACAATGTAAAATAGTAAATAATGTAAGACAATTAAGCTTTAAGATGCGATTTTATCTGATTTGATATATTGCAATAGATAAGAGGACATTTGACTAGTCCTTCATTCTTCCAAGCTGTGTATAGGATATAGATTTATCATTTCCTATCACTAGTTGGAATCAATATGTCTATTAAAAGCAGCGTATAGCCACGAAGTCGAAACACTTCTCTCTTAAACTTTTCCTCTGACCGACACATCTGATATGCTTTTTTTTATTAGTATTATATGATACCATTGCTAAGCAAGAAAGCACCAATCAAAGCAACCAATATCAATGATATCCCACCAGCCAACTTTAATGTAGGCCCTAACACCGCATCACCAGTAACTCGCTCTTGATTCTCAATAACACTTCTTGACCAAAAACCTTGATAATATTCGGATGATCCTACTTTTGTTATTGTATCATCTTCGGAAGTAGATAGTTCATTGATTGGACTATTGTTATTATTTGTTTGTATATTTGTATTGTATGTGGTGTCTATATCATTGTCTGTGGTAGCATATAGTATAGGGTTGTATCGATGACGTGGTAAACATATCTTTGACTTTGACAATGGTTTGATGTTGTTGTGGTGCATAGTTTGATATCTAGACGCCACCGCCGACGGCCCAGAAAACGCCCACGCTAAATCTATATAACATAGAACAACCACGGCATATATGAGGATATTAGAATACATAGTTCTAGCGCTGATAATGCAAGAACTACGCAGTAGAATAATCTCATGATTTTTATTTACTGACTTGAGCCGTTAAGTCGCCAAATATCATTTTTTTCTTGCTTTATTATTGTGTTTGAGATGTCGGCCTGGGGTAGTTGCCTTAGACCATATTCCATTCAATAGTTTCCCTAGATTTATGCCTGGTACGGCGGTGGTTATGTGAGTAGTGTATGTTTTATGGTTAGAAGAACTAACTATTTTAATTTTGTTTTGCTTTTTTGAGTAGATATCTACTCTCTCTCCCTCTCTAGAGAGAGAACGTATACTACTATTGCAACAATGATAGTACAATTGTGCTACTACTGCATATACTTCCATGACTCACCTCTCTTTTGTCAATATCACGTCATTCATAGAGTCAAAAAGTTAGTATACTACATAAAAATTCGAGATTGTCGGGAAAAGTCTACAATATTGAATTACAATAATGAATATGGAAAGCGCGCTTGCAATCGCATCATCTAATGATGCCGTTGATTTTGTTACAGTTACATTAGGTTTGATCTTTACTCAGTACACAAGACACATATTGCAAACAATATGCATCGTATGTTGTTGCGGTTTGTTGGTGTATGATCCATCGAGGACGAAAAAGGAACAACATTGGAAACATAATTTTGCAGCACCAACGATGATATTTGTATATGTAGATATTATATACCCAATCGGCGGTGTTAAGGATATGAACTACTTTACAATAGTGCTGCTTTGTATTACTATCTTGGGATGCATTGGAAACTTACTGAAACAACGAAAGGATGTTAATATTGGTAGTTTAGCGGGTTGTACATACGTGGTTGCATTATTCTATACGATCTACACTTCATATCCAAATTTCTTTACGGCTTGTCTTCTTGCTCTAATTAGCGGATGTATTTTGGCATACAAAAGAGAGTATATAACGATGAATCTAACAATGAGAGGTATAATTTGTGTTATAACTCTCATATTGATGGACACAACAAAAAGACAAAGGATATACATTACGAGTGGGATGTTTATACTAATTTGTCCAAATGAATGGAAGCCGCCAACATCGTTACTACTTACTTTTTGTACCATTGATGCATTTGTATGCGAAAGAGATTACATACGGGCAAGTTGGAAAGCACCATGTGCACTGTTTCTATTAATTATGAATACAATCCTTTATATGGATACGGAATGTTTCATTATTATTGGACCTATAACCAATGTAATCGGTTGCATTTATTTGATGGTATTGGAACATAAATGTATCAGAGATAGTACGATGTTTCACTACTCCATGTTGATTATGATTTACATCATCTACAGAATAAGGTATCCAGAACCAGAAGTAACAACTTTTTTTGGCGTAATTATTGGATGCGTTGTTTGTATTGGTTCAGGTTTCACAAATTGGTACATTGGATTAGATTCACAGTACTATACAATCCTGTCGATATTGTATATTATCCCTATTGCATACTTTGCTATGGATATGCACCTGATAGGGGTCTGTTTATGGTCTTACTTGTTTGTGTTGCCCTGTGTATGGACCTTGGGAGTGGTTGGTAATGATCGAATAGATATATTCTATCGTTACGGTGCACTGTGGGATGGATACGATTGTGATCATTGTTGCAAAAGTTCAGGCCGGAAACTTCCGATTGTAGGCTTCTTCGGTAATTTCTTGATGAACATTATTACTCATGCAGATTCACGAAATACTTTGTGCAAATACGAAGGTGCTGGTTACTTAGGCCTATGTATTATAGGTGCACCACTGGCCACTGGAGTATATGAAATGGGTAGAGCATCTAGCGGAAGACGGTACCCTTGCAAAGATTGGCTCGGATGAAAGAAAAGAGTTAATTATGACTCTTATAAGATTGGGGACAAATTTACTCATTGGGAATGAATATGACATAGCAAGAGCTACTTCATTGGCTATGTTTATTCTAATGTTTGAGAGGGTTCCCCCAAATGGAAAGATGATAGCAAAAGAAATAATGTCTCTTGCTCGTGGTGTTGCCGAACTCGATGTCCGAGGTATTACTAAGTTTTACTCAAAAAGAATAAACTGCTCATGTTTGACGAAGTACAAATCTCATCCGAAAGGATCTAAATTGTCGATTTGTTTTGAATGTAAGTACTTGAATAAGACAAAGTCCCTCTTTTGGTGTGCTGGTTGTATGACAAGGCAATACTGCTGTCAAGGCTGTCAGCAGAAAGATTGGGAAGGAGGCCATAAAGACAGTTGCAAAGATATTGCAAGATCTATGACTCGGTGCTTGATAGTCGGACGCAGTGAATGCTCTGACTAACAAGCGTATGTTATAAGGTGTATATAATATATAAAGTTCATAAGATGTGTATTAGTGTTAAACTTTTTGTGTAGAGAGTATGGTGACTACTGATAGCTTGGAAGCATGGAACAAACTAACTGGCTAATATTTCACATTATATATGAGTATACACTTTTACTTTACTATTACTACTTCTATTAGTTCTATTAACACACTTACACAAAACCAACTAGGCCTATTTAGGTTGGTTTAATATCCAACCATCAGCCCACTGACCCACTTCTTCTCAAGCAGAAACGAATATCACATGCTTCATAAATGATTTCTTACCAATCTCAGCAACAGTAGAAGGTATCTCGATAATTTCTAATGATTTGCAATTTGCAAATGCCATATTTCCAATCACCTTTAAACCCTCATTCAAGCTTACATTTCTAAGGTTCTTACATCCGGTAAAAGCAAAGACGCCTATCTCGGTAACAGTCGAAGGAAGTGTAATGCTTTCCAAGGACGTGCAACCAATGAATGCCTGGTCCCCAATCTTCGTTATGCCCTCATTCAGAACTACTTCCTTAAGATGTTTGCAGTGCCGGAATGAGAAGTCTTCAACCTCAGCTATGCTCGGATGAACCCTTACACTAACTACATCTTTTGGTACACCATCCCTTAGGCCTTTGAACCTACCCAGATACTCATATACAGCATCTGATGTATTGATTGTCATACTTTCTACATCAAGTTCATAATCAGTCTCTTCATTATTGCTTTCTTCTTCTTCGTTATTACTACTCTCTTCACATTTATTATCGTTATTTCTGCTATGACCATTATCTGTTGAGTTCTCCGGTCTAGTAATTTCCATTACCGGATCACACATTGAGCAGGGTCCCTTACACCTACGATAATGACTCAATACATTCTTACTCGATAGGCAGTGTGGTACCTGACATTCCGTATCTTTGCAACATGACATGTGTTTCCATAATTTCTTCATCTCATCGCAATAGGGAGTGACTGTACATTGACCATCAACGGTCTTACATTTGGATGAATGACGAAGCAATAAAAGATGATCTGTTGGGCTGTCAATGGTAAGATGGCTGATGATAGTACTATCACCATCGTGAGCACCGCCACCATTGCTACTGCTACTAATTGTGATGTCAATACCTTGACATGCGGTATCAAAGTACGTCATCATTTCCCTAGCCATTATGTGGGGTTGTGCATCTTCATCAGTATAATACTCCATCGTATTCCTAAACGTTAAATATACATCATCCTTAAAGTCATCAACAGATTGATAAGTTCCTGCATTAATCTTATCCTGAATTGTACTAAAATCCATTGGATTTGTAATGATATCAAAGTAACCGGGCATGCCTAATAAGATGGGATCGACGGGATCATCATATACCCATCCATATTGATGATTCTTTAACATATTAAGTAGATCATTAATAGATACGGTACTACTGCTGTTGATGTTTGACGATGACATGATACTTCTACTTCAACTATCGTCACTACTATATTTTTGTGTTTGTGGTATCTTCCTTGCTGTGCAATCAATATTGACGTAGCGGCCTCCAAAGTGCTACCATTCGATAAACAATAAATACTGGTCAAATGCCTATGTTATGTTATTAGTAACCAAAGTGATTATTACAGTAGTATATAATCGATCTCAAGATAACATCATGATCTCGATGTCTCAACTCTCTCTACTCTCATAAAAGATACCGCTTTTACTCTTACGATACGGAGGTTTGAGGTTTGAGCTTCTGTATTTCGATAATATGAGAATAGAATGCGCCGATATTCAGCCGAGATTATCAACTAAATCTTAGGCCTAGAGTGTCTGACTATCAATTGCAATAGTGGAGTTGTTGTCTTGTACTGGATGATGGAATAAACATCTCAACTAAGTCTGTGATAGTGCCGAGACTCTTCTTGAAAATTATACATATTGTAGGTCATTGCAAATGATAGCCAAGGAATAGGAATACATTATATTAGCAGGCCAGCTCATTAGCTCATAAAAGTCTAATATCATAGACAGTACATAGGTAATCATATACTAAACAAAAGACAAACAACAAGCGATGATGAACTTTACTACAACACTTCTAATCTTCTCCCAACTATGCATCGCGATATCCACCACATCGACAATCCGCGGCAGTGGTATTGACGAACAACAACAACAACAACTCGAACAACAACTAGAAGAAGAACAACAAAGAGAAAGAGAATTAAAAGAGTCACGTATAATAGGCGGAACACGAGCAATGGACGGTGAATATCCCTACGCCGTATCACTTCAGGATGAGAAAGGTCCATATTGTGGCGCGTCCTTAATAGCACCCGATATGTTACTTACCGCTGCACATTGTAAACAAAATAAAAGTATCAAGGCAGTTATTGGTAGGTATGATTTACGTGATACAAGTGTTGGAGATGTAGTTGATGTTACTGCCGAGAATCAAATTCGACATGCCGGGTATGATCCACAAACTACCGACAGTGATTTGATGTTAATTAAACTCAATAGAAAGACAAGAGCAACAGATACACCATATGAGGATCGTGTTGTACGATTTGGTAATTATTATATATCAAGTGATACACCCGCATCTGTTATGGGTTGGGGTGTTACCAATCCGAATGGCGGATTATTGCCGAGTACATTAATGCATGCAGAAGTTTTTACTGTATCGAATGAGGAATGTGCAGCATCGTCGGGGTTTATTGGTAATTTCCAAGCTGATTATACAGATGCTATAACACCTAATATGTTATGTACGTATTCATATGTTGTTGATCTTTGATATATCCGTGCACTTGGATCCAACTTGACTGACTTCTTCCTTTGTCTCTCGTCCTGTCCACACTCCAACCCATTTAGGTGCTAAGGATGAGGGTGAGGATAGCTGCCAAGGCGATAGTGGAGGACCACTGGTTTACAAAACTCCATTGGGATGGCATATCCAAATTGGAGGTAAGTTGTTTGTTTGTTGGGCGGTTGCTTGTGATGATGATCATCTCTTACTTTAACTTTTAATTGTTCCACATCCTTTTCAGTCGTCTCTTGGGGGATAGGATGCGCAGACCCAGACTTCCCTGGAGTTTACGCAAGAACATCCAAACGATGGGATTGGATACGCCGCAAGATATGTATACTCAGTGATGAACCTCCAGATTATCTATTTTGTGAAAATGGGTGGTAATAGAGAGAATAGAAGACCTTGTTTGCTAAATGATAGATGCTGTGATAACATGGCATTTCAATACTGTATAAGAATATGTTTGATCATCAGTCTCAACTTCCAGGTATTAAGCTTAGTCTAGCATATCAAATCTCTGATCATAATAAGCTTTATTGACAACCCTTAATCTTCTCAACAAGCATATTAATCCAATGTTCCACTTCCGTCAAGCCCGTCCTCTCATCGGCCTCTCCTCTTTGACAAAATCTAATTGCACCCAATGCCTCCAGTCTTGAATCTAACGCCTGAGCAACCTGATTACAATCCTTTGCAGATGTATGTTGTCTGTCAAGCAATAAGTTACTATCCCCTAAGCCCAATATAGCAAATTGTTTATCTTTTAATAATGTATCAGGATGTGTCTTTCGTTTAAAGAATCGTATACAAGTACCGGCATCTTCGGGTGGTGCCTCATTCTCAATAGTTGATGCTATAAATACCGCTAATGTTGTAGACTTTGCAAGACCGTCTGTGTCTTCTATTAATGCAGATTTGAATGCTTTACTTTTAGCCATTGATATTATAAATGCACATGTTGTGAATCGATTATTGATGTAAGTTTTGTGCTTATTTGATTGGCAATATCTAATGATAGATCTCCGCTATGCAGCAGGATAACATTTTCAATCTTAGTAGCAGTAGTGGTTGTCATATTATTATCTAAATCCGTCGGTGGATGACCCTCCAACTAAGCACTAATCTGATTGATATATGCAATACTTAGCAATGAAAAATGAAGAACTGTGCTTGATATCTTTGCAAATATTAACCATTCAAACGCCTTATACAACCACAATATCATGATGATTTAAGTCCAACGATACATACAGTAACAGTACTTATGTATATGGATCAGTTACTACAGATTATTTGGCTCTCTATTGGTGGTATCCAGTGACACTATACAGAATCAAAAATCTCATAGAAATCGTAATCAGCGAAATCAACCATCGCTTACTCCTTCAACAATAGTCTTCATATACTCATAATACAGTCAATTGACCAGTTTTTAACGGTCTATCGATTGGTAGTACTTTGGGAGGCGCTGCATCAATATTGATTACGCAACACACAAAGATACCAACATCGGAAAAATAGTGAAAAATGTTATTTTGATATAGATGTTGGTGCTCGTAGAAGAGTAACACAACACATCCATACCACACACAGACTTTATGAGCAATTACAAAAACTAAATAATACGCCAAAACAGTATGTCAGTAGTTATCATAAACGAGGACGACGATCAGTATATCAAGTTAGCAAAACGATATTGCAATTTATCAAACGCACATGATTTAGAATCGATAAGTGAAATGGTCCACAAGGATGCTACAATATATGGACATCATGATAATATAGATGATTTTATGAAAGGTATGAAAACCTTCCGTGTACTATATCCCAATGTATCTTGGGTATTTCACAAGTTCAATCTACTTGGTAAAATATTTAACAATAGCATTAAGCAATTGGTTACACGCGTGTCATTCACCTTTGATAGGTATCGGAATATGAAAGGCGGTAGGTTGAAATGTACCGCAACAGAGTATATTGATTTTACAAATGATGGTCTTTTGATGAGTATTGGTTATATCGATGGACCATCGGAGCCGATTCCCAGTATTTATGAAGTAATAAATGAACAAAATTCAAACGATGTAATATGTGGTAGAGGAAGCTCCATAAATGAACATCCAGGGAATCAGTTGTTTCGTCAACTCGTAAGTGAATCAAAAAGTTCCTATCAAGCAGCTACATCCAAACGTAAAAAACGTACAATCTCTGAAGGTATTGTTGACAAAATACACAATCTTAATCCACCTGGACGGTTCCTAATCAAGTCGCTCAAGTATGAAACAGGTTATATTGAGATGACTATTGTACAAGCAGTGGATAAAACTTGTGCAGCATTCCAATTCCATGAAAAGTCTACCGATCCCACAGTGGAAGTGTTAACTGCAATAACAGGAATTAAAAGGATTCTTAATTCGGCCAAAGCTAAGACTAAATTATGCAGGCATTATACTACTCACAAGAGCTGTGTATTTGGTGATAAATGCACCTATGCACATGGAGAACACGAGCTTTTGGGGAGTAGTAACGGAAAGAACGACGATGATGTAAAAGAATAGGTACGCGTATCATTCGCCTTCGTTAGGCATTTGCATAAGAGCGGTGAAAGATTAAAATGCAGTGCAACAGAATATACTATTTTAATAATGATGGTCTTATGATAAGAATTGGTTACATCGAGAGACCATCGGAGCCGGTTCCCATACAAACAAACTAAGATTGATTCAGCGGCAAATGTAGTTATCGGGAGTCCAAGGCGAAGCTTCACATTTATCACTACCGCCACTAAGGCAACACTGGTTGTTTGCAGGGTCACACTTTTCACCTGGCTCAAGGCATGGTGCGTCTTCATCTGTGGCGAGTAACAACGAATCCTTCATATTCTGAACGAACTGTTTTGAGAATGAATGGTAGTAGGAGTACAGAAGACAAAGTTGGGATTCGGATTAGGATACACGGATATAATGTAGAGAATACTGATGCATGATACTCACCACTGATCCACGAAGAGCATGAATTACGGGATTATTAGAATCTTCTTGAGCATGAGCATGTAAATCATTGCTGGTAGCTAGAGCAAGTAATAGAACTTTGGTGAGTAAGAAGAGTTTCATTTTCATCTCTGAAGAGTTGGTATTGATATCTATTTTTTTGTAGCTTAGTTATAGATTGGATAAGTATAATACTTTTAGTTTTATGTCAACAAAGTACCGCATATATATCCTCTTCCGAGGCTTTAGTCGAGGCCCCAAGATTGTACAGCATCTTGGTGGGGAAGAGCTCTATCCGTGGAAGAGCAGGCCGAAGTAGGAATAAATGAAGTATGAACATGCATATTGTACTGTATCAAGTGTCACTTGCCATTATACTATATGTAAGAAATAATAAATCTCTCTTCTAGGTATTAACTTTGGGAGATTGCCTACTACTGCAGTATAGTTACTTTAGTATACTAATGATACAGTTTCTTCACCGTTTTTTAACGGTCTATCGATTGATAGCACTTTGGAGACCACTGCATCAATATTGATCACACAAATATAAGATACCGCACACAACAAAAAAATCTTATTTGTGATATGATAAGAGAGCGTAACATCACTGCCGCCGCACATCATTAAACAGAGGATATACCCCTCCATAGCACATCAGATAGGATAATAGAGATTTGATATTTATATACAATGGCAAAGTCCAAGCGCAAGACGTCGACATCAACAAAGTCCACAGGCGTATCCACAAAGAAGAAGAGAGATGACACATCTCATGCTCAACATTCTACACGCCTGGCTTTGATGATCTCTGTGATAATACACTGCTACGAATCCTATCTTATACTGACGATCTACGGTCATTAATAAATCTTACAAGATGTACAACAAAATCATTACGCAAGCGTTTCGATCTAAAGGGAGATAAGAATGCACCTGAGTATTCCAAATTGTATAAAAAGTTTTGGCAGGGTGTATTTGCAGATCTACAAATGGCACCGCTTGAAGGTTCCGAAAGCAAATCACAAGACTACATTTCTGCAATCAATTATCGAATATCACTTTTCTATGCACTTGTTGGGCATGACAAGCGTAGAAAAGCTGGTACGAACATATCTTATTCATTACCCCTCCGGCAGTTCTATTTCAAGCCTTTTGATAGCATTTGGCATTATTATGGGGATGACGTTGATGATGGTAGCAGGGCTCAAACAGAATTTATCAGTCCGTTTTCTATATTAATAGGGGGAACTGGTCAAGAATACGTCTTTGTGGATCCGGATTTAGGTAGTGTAGATGTGCATAGCAGTATACTCGAAAGGGTACAATGTCTTGATAAATCAATTCAAAAGAAACGTGAGAGTGCTCAACGAGCTGTTGGTTCGGCTAGATTGAGATTAAAACCAATCCAAACCTTACTCAGATCATGTCGAGACTCTATCAAGGAAGGAGCTGGACTGTTGAATTGGGAGGAGTACTTTGGAAATGATACACCCTTTGGGCCATACGATGTCCTTCCACCTGAATTTTCTAGAAGGATATATGTTGAAGAAGTATCACTTAAAGCATTAGATTCAATGGAAAAAGATGGGGTACATTTGATTGAAAAGATAATTATATTTAGTAGGCTCGTTAGAGACCAAGACGGGAGGAAGTGTACTGAATTTATCTTGTGGGGGGATAGTGGACATGAAGAAAGAAGTCCATCGAAGAGATTCATACAGAAGACTATACTACGGGTACCAGCAGGAGTGATAGAAGAATTTATGACTATTGAGTTTGACAAGGTATATATGCAATTGACTGAAGGAGATCCATATGGAAACTCAGAAGTTGATACCGATAAAGTTTACTATCAATATTCTCTTCCCAATATTGAAGATGGGCAACAATATTACGTCCAACCAGAATTCTACTTTTCGGCTGAGAATAAAGTGTTGGTAATCCTTACTATGGCTCATAATCAAGTCCTTGTTGGTACGGATGTTGGTACCATTGAGTGCTGGGATTGTAGTGACAAATCTGCCCCGAACCGGATTAAGACTTTGCATGCATCCAATGCATTCCCATTCAATACTGAAAAGAACGGTATTGGAAATCTTATAATAGTCGATGAGGTACGAGAGAACTTCTTCATTTCATCACAAAGATCTTCTATGACGGGAGTTATCACACTGTGGCAAAGCCCTCATCAAAGTGGAGTTCTTGAAGATGCAAACTTTCAAATGATGGTCAAGATCAAGTATGAGTACTATATCAACTTTATGTGTAGTGGATACTCCTTGATGGTGCTTTGCATTGACAAGTTTGGCAGTCTTTATCTTGATGTTTATCATCTCCTTGGTACGAGATACATATTGAACAAGTTTGATCATGTCAACTTACCAAAAGGTATTGAAATAACACCCATACACCCAAAAGGTGAACAACAAATCCAGTTTGCTAACCGTATCAACCTTCGTCATAGAGTAGGTAGCGATGAGACCGGAATGGCAGAGCAGTTTGTAATGGATTTCAATGATCGCTTTTTAATAATAGAAGCCCACGGTGGACTAGTCGGTAGCAATGGTGAAAGTAAATCGGATGGTCCCGGCTTGATTGTTATTGATTTAGATGAACATGCTTCTGGTATTCCAAGCTACCCTTAGAGATACAGACTAACTCTAAAGTTTCAATAACTTCAAAACTATACAATATTATCTTACATAACTCTTTTGCTTTACAGAAACATAAAGTGAAATGAAGTTCCCTCTCTCGTATGTTATCAATTAAGAGAGATCTAATAAGGAACTTGCATCTTTGGGGAGCACATAAGACCTTCTTGGGGGGAGACACATATGATATGTGCATCTTGGTATCGTATGCTTGCATAACCTTACATCTTGGTGCAATACATAAGTATATCTAGACAGGGGCTCTACCTCGAGGGAACACCTGATGACCACAGAGAGCAATGCTCAATAAAGAGACACAAGATATGTCATTCATTCCTCCACAACAGAATCAAGAAACTCCATCTTGGGAGCGCCACTTCTCCTTCCCGTCAAATCAACCCAACCATTCAATGGAGGTAATAATAAACTTTCCGGTTTACTCAAGTAACATCCCATACCCATACAATTATCTACATACCATAATCGATCATGACAATTAAAATATATATATTCATAATTCGTACTTTCAAACCAAGGTGTCACTTTGTTTGTTAGTTCATTCCATATTGGACGGGGTGCATATCCACCTGATTTGTTACACATACGTGCAAATCCTCGTGGAATGTCGTGTGCGTTACGGGGATAGTAGATTGTATTTAGGGATTTTATGGAAGAGGTTGTTAGTTTTATTGTTGGTACTTCTAATGTGTCTGTAGAGGGTTTATATTCTAATTGGACTGTGGCTATATCAAACTTTGGTATTGATAATGTAGTTGTTGATGATGGTAATGGTGTTGCAATCATGTTTAGATGTAAACATGTCGATGAGCCAATGCATTGAGTTAATATTATGGATAAGAATAGAACAATGCTATTCTTCTTTCGAGGGGAGAATCTGCTGCCTTGTTTATCCGCCATGATATACCGTAATCTCGCTGCTAATGTCGTCGGCCGCTCTCCCCCTATCCTTATATTGATATCAATGCTGCCGTCAACCTCCTACTATGCCAAAGTTCGTAGTAGTGGTGCCATGTTGTAAATGAGGTGGTGCAAAAATGACAGATGCGCTCAAAATCTGCCCAACGCCGTGAATAAAAAAGATAATATGGCAACGAGCTACATACCCTCCTCTTATACAATATGACAACCCAAATACGACCATACATTGCTCTATTCGTAGTAGTAATATCATATCTAATATCTAGCACAGCGGTGGTGGCAAAGGAGGGCAACAGATGTGCGTTCTCACCACCAACACCACTATTTCATCATTGCAGTACTACTATATCAAAGAAGCAACCATGTCATCGGTATCGTACTAACTCTGTACCGTTTGTTAACAAAGCATTAATATCACAACAATATCAATCAAATGTTCAGCTATACCAAAGTACATCATCAACACAATCTACTTCCTCAAACAAGTCTAACAAGTCTAACACCGAATATCCACTAATAATACTAATAGGAGGGTCAGGTTTCCTCGGTTCTGAAATACGTAATCAATTAAAACAACGTAACTTACAATATATTGCAACTTCTACCTCAGGCAAGAGTGATGATGAGGAGGATAAGTTTGTCACGTTAGATCTCACTTCGAATAATGCAGAGGAAGAAGTCTATCAACTAATTACATCACAGCTCAAAGCAGGTGATACATCAGGAGAAGGTAGTAGTAGTTATGGGAAGGTGGCAATCATATCAGCAATGGGTAGCATTGGTACTAATCAAGACGAAGAAGTTAATTCAGCATTGTCAAATGCAATTAAGGGTGCACATCGTGTTAATCTCTCTTCTTCCATCTCTTCTTCTTCCAACTCCTCTTCTAAAGATGATGTGACTGCTGTAGAACGTTTCATAATGATTGGTAATACCGACAGAGTTCGACGATTGGCTAGTAATGTACCATTCTTGAAGGGATATGCTAGTGGAAAGGAGGTACCGTTCATATATCTTTCATGCACATTGTTGTACTGACCCTTGTGGTCATCTTCTATATGCCTTTATACTCACTTCTTATCTCTATATCTCTCTTATCATTAGGATTCAGAGTCGGTATTGAGAGAATGCTTTGGTGATCAAGGATGCATTATCAAGGTAAGTGTGGATTGGTATCTTGAGCATATCTTATGCACACACCCTTCTAACTCGACCTTCCCCGTGTCCTATACACACACATATGCAGCCAACATTCATCTATGGAGGAGAAGAAATAAGTCTAAATCCACCACGTATACCATCCAGTCTTGGTGGATTAGCCTCTGAAGTTCTAGGCTTGTATCCATTTCAGGCATTGGCCGATAACCTACCCGACGCGTTAGCAGTACCATTAGCACCTCCCATTAATGTTGAAATGGTAGCCGCCGCCTCAATTAATGTAGCCTTGGGTCTAGTCGATGATGGCTATCCCACCGAATTGGAAGGTGAATCAATAACCATGGCGGGAAGTGTACGTGGTTGGAAGGAGAAACTAAATTATGAAAATTGGATTAAAGATGAGTTACAAAAAGAAGGTATTGATATATATTCGTCAACTTCTAAAGATACATGTTCAATGGAAGATTTGTTTGATGAGAATATTAATGATGATAGAAGGTATGAAAAGATTGAATCATTGAAAGAAGAGTTGTTGGCTGGTATTAGTGATTCGGAGGAAGAGATTCGTGTCATGGAAGAATTAGAATGTTTGAAACCAGAGAGTATGAGACCGGCATATGATTTGAGGTTAAATGGGCAATGGAACTTTGTATTATCCAAGAATGATTTGGGTACACAACTTATCAAGGAGTTACTGCCGCCTGAGTACTATTCATTCGGAGATGATACCGACGAGTCATCGTCACCATTACGATCATTATTAAGTAGTTTATACTCACTCAAGGGATTATACATGAGAATACACTCTAATCAGACTCAAGTTGAAATAGTCCTATCATCCAAAATAATCTTTGGACAGGTACCAATCGATATAATCTTCGGAACAAGCTTGGAAGTATCATCAACAGAAGCAGAAGATGGTACATTATTTCTTGAAAAGTTTGAAAGTATAGAAGTTGGTGGAGTATCCTTGCCAATACCAGAATCATGGCAACGTTACAGATATTTGGAGATCACATATCTAGATGATGATATTGTAATTGCAAGAGGAAGTGGTGGTGATCCTCATGTACTTGTCCGGGCAAAGGAGTAAGCTGGAAGAGATCGAGGGCTAGGTACAGGTCATACTAATCAATACTCAATAACATATCTTCTACACAAAAAATTAAGTGCAAGGGCTATGTGCCACATACAGAAGTACAAATGTCTAACGACCATCGCGACTCTCCCATTCACCATCCACACCTAGCCAGCGCCTAACATACATGCAAATGCCTATCCATTTCATTCGATCAACACATTTATGTAACAAAGCACTCTCTTCCGGGTCTGGACGAATCACCATCAGCTCTAACAACAGGCCCTTTTGCTACGTTCCCAACAACCAACCAGCCAGCTGATTCATTGCTAGCTTCAAGCCATAGTCCATCTGTGGGATCAGCGCTATTGAGCATGGAACACAGGGTGGGTGTATACGCTATTCCGAGTCGAGATAGTACCTCGCAAGTACCATCATCGGTGTATTGAAATGCGGGATGATCAGTGGCTGTTGCCCCTGACTTATTTGCAATTGCCACACAATCAACAATGCTCATTTTCTTTGAGCAGAAAGAATACCGTTTACCATTTCCATTACGGCAATTACCCTTTCCTAGACTTCTCTCAAATCTAAAGGGAATCGATCTGATCTCAGGAAAGGCATCAAGATGATCTTTGCCTTTTGCTGTCACAAGATCAGCATACCTACCATCCTTAAAATGACTTCCACTAATGATGGATCCTTTAATGGTTTCAATGGTGTTTCTGAATTCATAGTTTCGACTTCCTCCACTATAGTACCAGGAAGCTACTCTCGGGGACATGTTATGACTGGCTCTCGTAATGGACGGAGATAGAAAAAAGAAAATATCCGTGCCAAGAATTTGTCTTCTTGAAGGGCAAAGATCCTTATCACTAAGACTCTCATAGTAAAAGGAAAGTTGATGGGTCCTCCGAACAGTAAACAAGAAATTGTTTGCATGGGTATCTTGATGATAGAGCATATGAGGTCGGCTTCCTACCTTCTTTACCTCTGACCACCTCTTGACCTGTATAACAAAAACTCAGTTATGGTTAGTCGAGACGAATTCTTTCTTTGATACACACTTCTCCCTTAGTCTTACCTCATAACCCCCGTGGGCACTGGCACCAATGTGAGTTGGAACATTATTCTTAAACCAAATTAATACGGATTCAATGTCATGCTTATGGCCACATGACTCATCCCACACAGGGTTAGGTTCAAGTGTGCAGGCCACACCAGAATATCCACCAGTCTTGTCTTTCTCAAAGTATAGAGCAAACATGTGAACTTCGTATACATCACCATTGTTGTAGGAACGACTATAACGGTGGTATACATTGGAATATCTCGAGCTCTCGTAATATCTCCCTTCCCATCTTTCAGGGTTATTATTTTCTGCCGCTACTGCAATAGCACCCTTGAAATGGTTGCACCCGCTCCATTCGACAACACCTTCAAGTCCAAGACCCCCTTGTTCTACTTCGACACCTTTGTTGACACTATAGTGCTTAGGCCAATCTGGGACTTTGGTCCCAATCATGGCAACCGGTGTACAAGTGCAAGGAGGAATGAAGAAGATAGGAGCATATTTCCTGACCAAATTGGCTGCAACTGGGTCCTTAGCATCCATTCTTGGCAGGCTTGACTGGACCCCCATCAAGTAGGTTGATGGAAAGAAGTATTTCCCCAGAATGTAATAACCACGTTGATACGTTTTACTTGACCTCATGGCAGCGACAGCTAAAGATGGATATTCCATAAAATCTTCATATGAAACTTCTCCCAAACCATCTTCATCAATATCATTCCATACATTATCAAAATCATCTTCATCAATAGTTTCCAATTGATCGACCAACGCATACTCGGCCTCGTCGTGATCAATCATCATGTCATTATTAGAGTCAATCTTATTCAAAATTTCAATCATCTCTTCATCTGACAACTTGGATTGCTTCTTTGACTTCTTCGATTTCCTAGACTTCGCCTTTGATGACTTGGCCTTCTTTGACTTTGCACGAACCTTTTTCTCGTCATGCTCGAACATATTCTTCTTCTTCAAGGCTCTTAAGTTGCTATGTTTAAGTTTGCTGCCCATGCTATCATCATACAAAACCATGTCGGTCGAATTGAGGGAAACAGCAGCGCTGCTGCCGCTGCCAATAAGTGTGCAGCCACGACGACAAATGTGCGAATAACTTTGATGGACATCCTTAATATTAATGATTTCTATTAACGATAGGAATTGATGTGGTAGAGCTTGATTGATATATAATTGATAATTGATATGATAATAATATGATAGAGGGGATAGAAAAACTGTGATATGATGAGATATGAGCCGTGCACACACTTGGTCTTGAATGGCTTATCTGTTGCTAGTGAATGGATTAGATGTCAGTAAGACCAACTATCTTGGGCATTCGAGTAGATATTGCAATAGGGCACCAAGCTCCAAAGACCAAACTATGCATATAACATATAAAGTGGCCTTGTTCGTGAGCAATTTTCCACTGCCCTAATGACCCCACCATGCTTTCCTCCGTCTTAAAAACCGGTATCTCTGGGGTCATTGAGACTTCTCCCTAATAGAGTTTTCTTATATAGAAAACATGAGAATCAAGAAGATAATGTGATTGGTAATTGTACTTAATTGATTTAAAGATGTCCTGTTCTAATAGCGAATTGGCCGTATATCTATGTATAACACCTTACTACTCTGATTGTTGGAAATCTCTCTTATTTGTAACTTTGTAATAAATGATACAAATCATCATAACTCATAACAACTTCTACAATTATAAGACCAGTGTTACCTTATTATCGACCAAGTTGAGTCCACGGCTACAGGAGCACATCACCATCTGCAGGTACTTATATAGGATCATTCATTATTAGTTAGTTGTATTAAAAGTATATCCTGTTATCACTAGTTATTAGTGTGTAATCATGGATACTAAAGAGGATCAGAATGAAGAAGATGATAATAATGTTGAAATTGCAACAGATGATCAGCCCGATGTCAATACTAATAACACGCCATCAAATACATCGTCAGGATTGCAACAAATAGATGATAATGATAATAGTGATTTGCCTTTACCGATGGGTATGGCCGAGGTGATATCAAATAGGGCCGAACCTCCCAAGCAAATTGCAAAAGTTGAGCAGATAGATAACGACTGTCCCGAGCCTCCTGCTGCAGTTGGAAGCAACACTCGTTGCCGATCCTCATCAAATTACCAGCAAGGTTACAGCATCTATATCAAACAACTTAGCACTGTTAATGAGCAGAGCAGTTCTCCCACACCATTCAATTCGAGATGCAATTGCAAAGAAGGCAAAAGATTTAATGTTACATAAGCCGCCAGTCGTATCTAATAATGAATCAGTTTTTCCCTCGGATAGATATTCAATATACGAACCATCCAGAGAGATTGTTGAGGGAGACGAAGGTATGATAGATAATACAAATACGGGAAGAGGGGATACAAATAGAAGCGGATGGGAGGATATTGGTAGTGGCGAAGAAGAAGGCAAAAGATTTAATGTTACATAAGCCGCCAGTCGTATTAGATGAATCAGTTATTCCCTCGGATAGATATTCAATATACGAACCATCCAGTGAGATTATTGAGGGAGACGAAGGTAGAGGATGGGAGGATATTTATTGGTAGTGGTAATAATGCTCGGGATAGAATCACAGACAAGAACTGTTAATAGTAACACCGCAGGTAGTATTAATGATGCTTCAGTGGCAGAAGGAGAAGCCAATGTCGAACCAACTTTTACCAATCAAGTACTCATTGCCAGAAGTAAATTAATCTCATATCTACTTTACTTTTATATTCTCATAAAAAACATTTGTTAATCCTTCCACATAGCATACATTTGATCGTCAGTATCCCACACCTCCGAATAGATATTCTTTTTACACATGTCTTACATTTTGAGCATAGTATCACCACACCTCAAGCTTGGCATTCTTCCCATCTTTAGCACCATATGCATCCATCTTATGCTCATCATATATCCTCTTTAGTTCTGAGATATACTTTCCATGCCATAGATTTATTTCTTCTTTGTTTGGATGCACAATCTTGGGAACTACCAGTGGCCTACCAACAACAATATACAACTTCACTCCCCTCTTTGGTAACAATGGAAAGAATAATGATCCCCAAGTTAAGATTGTCGGTATGCCATATCGATTCAACTTTAATCGAGTCTTTAAACATCCAGGTATGTTACTAAACAACTTCCCTTCCCCAAAACAATATACCGGTCGGATCTGTATACCATGGATTAAGCAAAGCTTAACGAAACCATATCTCTTTTTTATAAACACACGATCCATTGCAGTTGATGTAAGTGTAGTCTCCTCAAATCCTCCGGGAGGCAATGCACATGATTCTCCATTTCGTAGATATGTATTCATACAATGTCTAGCCGCACTTCCCGGTTTGTTCACTGCTCGACTAAACAATCTAAACATTGGACTTGCAAATAATGAAGGTGCAAAGCAGAAGCGTATACCTCTCATTACTGGATTGTGATATAGTATCGCCCATCCAATACAGAACGCACCGTGGGGATGTACAGCATAAAAAGTCTGATCATCATCTTTCTCCTTTGACGAAGCTCCTAATTTGACATCGCCATCTTCGAATATTAATGTCACTCCATTGTAATATAATGGATGATACTTATTTAAAAAGTTTTGCAATGCTCGTGATATAATTCCATGCTCCTTCCATGGCATATGCAGCAATAGTACAGACAACTATGAATGTTGTTATGTAATAATAACTATACTTTATCGATAGGTAGAGGATGACGGGCGATGCACATGATGCAATCCAAATTATAATGAAGGCCGATACTGATAGAGCACCCAAGATGGTTTCAACGATTGATGTAGATGATGGATCTGTATTAAGGACAGTAATATCTTCTTTGATCTTGCCATTATCTTATGTGATAGTTTGATGTCTAAAATTTGCAACTTATTAGTTGTTGATCAATATTATTCATACAATGACCTCAGGTCCTAATGCAATAGTTTGAAGATGAAATCATGCTATCAACCTCGACTATATTGAGCCCATCAACAACTCAATAGATGCAAATAGATTCTCATCATAAGGAGCAAACATGGAGCAAAAGATCCAAAAGGATACCGCAAACGTTATCCAAGCAACCAATAACGTATCCGAAGCAAAATCGAAAGTAAGAAGAAGGATGAGAGGAGTAAATAGTGGCTTAATCAACAATACATATCTCCTCTTTACTTTACAATTATCCATTATAACTCTGTTAATACTCAGCCTCTCATATTATGTACAAGTCTCAAGATTCAGAACTGTAGAACATCGTCACTTCGATCTGATTCTTCACTCATAACCACAGTCGGAGCAGTTACATTACTCCTTTGGATGGAACCCCTTCTTACTCCTGTACGTCTTGTACTACCTTGCTTCTTCATCATACTTCCTTTACTACTACTGCTACCACTTGATGTCCTATTCGTCTGTAACTTTGATATCTCGTTTCTAATTTCAGATATATTCTCATTCAATACTTTATCATCTTCCTTGTTTGATACCTCTAATGTGGCTCGTCGTTGATAGTTGTTAATCTTCTTTCTTAAATCAAAGTTACTCTCTTGACATGCAGCCAATTGCTTCGATAAGATATCATTCTCTATTTCCAAGGCATGCATCCTTGAAGCCTTCGAGTCTGATGAGCGTAAATTGTGTAACTGAGTCGATAGAGTGTCAATTGTGGCTTGCTGATTTGCAATTAGTAACTTGAGTTGTATCATTTCAGATATATCTAGCTTTGTTTCCTCTGTTGGGTTGTTGACAAGGTCTGTGGCTGATGCTAGATCGGCTCGTAGAATATCTAATGATGATTTAGATGTATAGTCTTCTTCTCCCTCTTCTTCTTTGGTATTTGAATTGGTAGTACTACTTTCATCTTTGTAGCTTCCATCTGTATCAGTATCAGAACAAATGATATGAACAGTAGCACAACTTTCGGGCTCATTGTAAGTTTGCCATGTATAATCACTTCTCAAACTATCATCTACTGCATTGTCATTGATATTGTCGGCATCGATATCCTTGTCATTCAAATGTTCACTACTCATACTTCTTTGTACCCGATATTGATATGATCTAACTCCACCACACTCATTCATTATCCATGATGTGTGTATCATATCCTCTTCCTCTTCTTCGTTCTTCTTTTCGTCGTTATCTTTACCCCACTGCTCTTCATGTTTTTGCTTAAATTTGAGCAGCTCACGTACCTCATAACTACTTTCCTCCTGCTGATCTTTAGAAGATTGATCAATATCATCCTTACCATTCATCAACTCAACTTCCTTCTCTTGATCATAACAACGTCTATTCCATTCTCTTTCAACTATATCATGTGTACAACTGGTGATCGATTCGAAGAGATGTAAATCGCTTACATCTAGTGGATTCGTATGATCGGTTCTAGCACTGCTACCACCGCCGCCATGACGGTCAGATGATTCAACTAAGGATGGTATAGTTGATTGACGATTGGTTAGTTTGCCACCAGTAGTGATGTTATTAGGAGGTGTTGTCCATTCTATTGGAGCTGATGATCGTCGGGGAAATATGATATGCTCTTGTTGATTGGTATCATTACCTTGCTCCGACGATAGATTATCACTACTATGCCGACGACCACGGAATCTAGAGAACCACCCTGTATTTGGGGTAGTAGATTGCTTACTATTGTCCATGATGATACAATGTTGTTGA
>Ga0075437_12544_pt1 | contig 48594 bp, 32 predicted proteins | sample MintriMetagenome_FD_74266 | JGI IMG/M metagenome (GOLD analysis project Ga0075437, IMG submission 74266) | Marine eukaryotic communities from Monterey Bay, USA to study complex ecological interactions - Minidiscus trioculatus and... | ecosystem: Environmental > Aquatic > Marine > Unclassified...
AGGGCGATCCTGAACCATAAGATGGCGGAAGAGGGTTCTGGATTTTTCGCAACTGAAACTGAACCGCTTCTCCAATGTGAGGATGGCAATTTTCGACCTGTCGATATCCAATTTGGTCCAGATGGGGCACTTTACATTGTCGACTGGCACAACGCGTTAATTGGACACCTTCAACATAATCTTCGTGAACCCAATCGTGATCATAGCCACGGTAGAATTTGGAGAATCACCTACAAAGGCCGCCCGCTCGTCCAGCCGCCTGAGATCGACGGAGCGTCGATTGCAGACCTCCTTGACCTTCTCAAGCTTCCTGAAGATCGAACCCGCTATCGTGTTCGGCGAGAACTCGCGGCAAGAGAATCCGAATCGGTGATCACGGAATTAAAGAAATGGCTGGAGAATGCTGACCCTGCCGACCCCAATTTAGAGCACCAAATGCTAGAAGGCCTCTGGGTCTATCAAACGCATAATGTAGTGGACCAAGAATTACTTGAGAGAATGCTCGAATCAAAAGATTACCACGCCAGAGCTGCGGCGGTGCGAGTTTTGTCTTACTGGCATTCCAGAGTCGACAATGCAACCGATTTATTGGAGGCGGCTATTGAAGATAAGTCGGCAATGGTAAGAGCAGAGGCTGTCAGAGCGGCAAGCTTTTACCCACCGGAAGAGGTGGCCGAGTCCGTTCTTAACGTTTTGGACCAAGAAACTGACGAACAGCTCGAATACCTACTCGATGAAACCATGAAAGTTATCGAAGGGACCAACTGACCTTTCCTTCGCCCCGCCCATCCCAACGTTAATCTAACCCTGCAAACTCCAGTTAAGTTTGCAGGGACCGTTGTAACTGGCCAGAAAATTCTCTTGAAAACCTTCCAGGAAACCTTCTTAAAAAACCTAAATTGAGAATTTGTTTTCCCTTCTCAGCCCGTCACGCCGACAGAAGCATTCCACTCGACATTTTAAAAATTAACCACCATGCAAAAAAAACTTGCCTCTCTCTTGTTGTCTTGCATTGTCATTTCGATAGGTGCTAACTCGCCTAACGTACTTGCACAAACTCATTCGCATTCCGAAGCGAATCAAGACATTAAGCCGCCCAAGGTTTTTCTTGACAAAAATCCTCGTATTGTTAAGTACCAACTAAAACGACTGAGCAATGCCCGTCTTCTGCTCGTTGAACGCAGCGACGACGACCCTAAGTACTTGCTTGTACATCAGGAGATCCTCGGAAGAGAAGGCATAGCCAAAGGTGACCTTGATGACGCAGTCCAAGCGATTGCGAATATAAACGACACCGACCCTGTGACCGAATTGCTCACGTTAATCCCTGACATTGAGTCGGAAGGAGAATTAGCGGGAAGCGCTAAACAGTTCGTCAGTCTTTTACTCGAACAGAAGAACGAAACTCTTCGGTCAAGAACCGGCTCGCTTGTCGAAGCAACAGAAGCCGATAGTCGCCTACTCAACATTGCTGGTTTCGCCGGTTTAATACTTACTGGATCTTCTGAAAAAGCATTCGAGCTTGCATCTAAGAATCCCCTAAAAATGGCAACGCTTCTGGAATCGCTACCATTGATTCCCAGCCAAAAAATCCGCAATTCCCTGAATTCTAAAATCACCGCAATGCTAAGCGATCAACAACCAATTGGCGTAAGACTTGCTGCTGTGAATGCCATGAACAGCCTTACTATTGATTTCTCCAACAACTTCAAGGCAATTGCACCACTCGTCAATAACCCGCGCCTCCGCGCATCCGCCGTGCGAGCGTTACTAAAAATTCCTCGGAAGAATCGAGATGCTTCCGTTGCTGCAAACCTTGCCTCGGCCCTTGTTAAATTTGCTGAGGATACTCCCACAGCCGAGCGCACATCCGACACCTTCATCGAGGCCATGCAACTTGCTGATCAAACACTCGGTCTTTTGCCACCAGAGTTGGGCGACCGTTACCGCAAGCGTCTCAGCGACGTCAGTGTAAGGGTCATTCTGATTCACACCGTTGAAGAAGAAATGAGATATGACGTTCCCTGGTTTGCAGTGCAAGCAGGCACTGACATTCAGGTCATCTTAAAAAACGAAGACTTAATGGCTCACAACTTAGTCATCACCAAACCAGATGCCTTGCAAACGGTTGCATTGCAAGCCGCTGCAGAAGGCCCGACCATCGGCCCAAGCGGAAAACAATATGTCCCTGATTCGAGTGACGTCCTGATCGGCACGGAAATGGTCTCAGCGGAGAAACAGTCCCGCATCACTTTCAGGGCTCCCAGCGAACCGGGAGAATACCCCTACGTTTGCACTTTCCCGGGACATTGGATGCGCATGTATGGTGTCATGGTGGTGGTCGACGACCTTGGCAAATTCCAGCGAAACCCTATTGAGCCCAAAGACCCGGTTGGATCCAATCGCCCGTTGGTAAAAGCTTGGACAATCGAAGACTTGAATGACAAAATTGAAATGGGACTACGAGGAAGAAGCTTTGAAATTGGTAAAAAGATTTTCAATGAGGCAACCTGTGCTCAATGCCATCAGGTTGGCGAGATGGGAAAGGCGGTTGGCCCCGATTTGACTGATCTGTGGGCACGCTGGAAAGGTGATGCCGCTGGCGTTCTTAGAGAGGTCATTGAGCCCTCCCATAAAATTGAGCCAAAGTATATCGTTCGCAAAGTCATCACCCTCGACGGCGACGTGATTTCAGGAATTGTCGTGGCAGAGGATAAAGAGACCATTTCAATCTTACCGAACCCTGAATCTCCAGAACCAACGATAATCGCACAAGACGACATTGACGACATGATTAAGTCATCCGTGAGCATCATGCCCAAAGGACTGATGGACCGTTTCACCGAAGACGAGATTTTTGAGTTACTTTCATATTTAAGAAGTATTAACTCAACTAAATAGCGTCGAGTGGGGCGAGCATTTTTTTAACAGGCTTCGATTTACCAGAAGGCTGGCAGACGAAAGCTTTTTGTAGGGCAGGGGAACCAGCTTCCCAACAAATTTATTGAAACCGACGATCGCCCCAAATCATTTTTGTTTCTCGATTGGTTTTTGCCACCGCACACTGCCACCTCGCTGAACCTGTACTCGTAGCTCTTTTGCCATTTCTTGATATTTGTTCTTGTTCGCCATTTTCTGATCTCGTGTTTCGAGTGGATCAGCGGATAAGTCATATATCTCTTGAGCTTCAAAAGGACTGTTCTGAAGTAATTTCCAATCACCTCGAATCATCGCATTCGCAATTAACCCCCCGTACCTCAGGCCACCTTCACGGCGGTGAAAAAAGAGATCTCGTTTAGCAAGTGATTCTGTTTCCTTTTTAAGCAGTGGCAGCAGACTGACCCCATCAATTGGATGCCCAAACTTGGCACCAGCAACCTCACACACTGTGGGGAACAGATCCATCGTGATCATGCGTTCCGTGGATCTCGAATTCGCATCGATCTTCCCAGGCCACACAAAACAAGTGGGAACCCGCAAGCCACCCTCGTACATGCTTTGCTTCCCATCCCGCAACTCACCATTATTTGCCCCAACACTTAACTGACCACCATTGTCTGAAGTAAAAATAACGAGAGTGTTACGGTCGAAACCCGTCTCCCGCAATGTTGCCATCACTCGCCCAATCCCAGAATCCATGTGCTCTATTAGTGCGACAAGTTTGGCTCTTTTGTCGCTCATAGCAGATTCCCGCTGTTTGACCTTTTGATACCACTCCTTGGGCGGCTGGATTGGCGTGTGCGGCGCGTTGTATGTCAGGCAAAGGAAAAATGGAGACGGCTTACCAACTCGAGATTTTAAATAATCGCACGACCAATCAGTGAAAAGATCAGTTGCATGCCCTTTCACATCAATCACTTGATTGTTGAGGTACATATATTCAATATTGTGACGTCGATGCTGATAGTAGTCATCCATCATGTCGGCTAAAAACCCATGGAACAAATCAAATCCACGGTCAACCGGCCGATTGGGAGCTTCGAGTCCCAAGTGCCATTTACCAATTAATGCGGTATGGTAACCAGCCGTTTTCAGCACTCGGGGCAGCAAAACAGATTCGGGATCTAAGTAACCCCAATTATTTTCGGGGTGCGTGCGAATCACCCCGGGAACACCAACCAGTTCCGGATAGCGTCCGGTCATCAACGATGCACGTGACGGGGAACAAACAGGACAATTTGCGTACGCAAACTCAAACCTCATCCCCGATTTAAATAAAGCATCAATATGGGGCGACTGCAGGTCCTCGGCGCCGGTGCAACCTAGATCTCCATTCCCCAAATCGTCCGCCATAATCACGATTATATTCGGTTTTCCCTGCAATTCACCTGACTGCAAAACTCCTGACTGAATCGCAAACAACACAGCAACACTAAAGCACCAACTAATTCGCTGCATCGAACTCACCTCCGCTTGATTGGGTTATGGGCATCGGCCCTAAATGTAAACGATTCACCACCGCGAGACTACAACTTTCCCAATCGATTCTCTTCCTAAAGATTATTTCATTTGATTTACGGGTACAGCGACTAAGCTTGCCCGAACAACCTCAATATTTTTCTGTTTATGATTCCAATGAGGGCCGACCCCCGTTTTCCTATTTATTTCAATTGAGTTAAGCTACGGTTTAACCAAACGAATCTCATGCAAGAGCGCGGAATGCAAGACCAGCTAAAACTTACCGCCGCGTGTGCATTCGGACTGGAAGCGATTGTAAAACGCGAACTGATTGCACTGGGCTATACACCAAGCATCTCGCAACCTGGACGCGTCGATTTCGCAGGTGATTGGGCCGCCGTCTGCCGCACTAATCTCTGGCTGCGAACAGCCGACCGAGTCCTTATCGAAGTCCAGAAATTTGATGCCCCCGATTTCGACGCATTATTTGATACGGTAAAAGAGTTTGACTGGAGCCAATTCATTCCTGCGGATGCAGCTTTTCCGGTAATTGGCCGGTCCCGGCTTTCCCAGCTAACGAGTGTTCCAGCCGTCCAACGAAGTGTAAAACGGTCGATCGTCGAAAGCCTGCTACACTACCACGATGTCAATTCCCTGCCCGAATCCGGGGCAGAATACAAAGTTGAAATCGCACTCCTGAACGACGTGGCGACCCTTACCATTGACACCACCGGTCCTAGCCTTCACAAGCGAGGTTATCGAAAATTAGTCGCCGAGGCTCCTCTGAAGGAAACGTTGTCAGCCGCTCTGGTTTCGCTCAGCGTGTGGAACCCCGAACGCCCTTTGATCGATCCTTTTTGCGGTTCCGGAACCATCGCAATCGAAGCCGCGCTCCAAGGGCTCAACATTGCACCGGGAATCAATCGGTCTTTTACTTCGAAGAACTGGGATATCATTTCCGATGAATTATGGGAGCAAGCTGTCGAAGAAGCCAAAGACCTCGAAAAAAAAACATTGCGATTCCAAATCATTGGGACTGACCGGGACAAGGAAGTTTTAAGCCTTGCTCGGTACCACAGCCAACAAGCGGAGGTCGCCGATTACGTTCATTTCCAAAACCGTGACTTCGATCAACTTACCAGCAAACGCGAGTATGGTTGCATCATTACCAACCCGCCCTACGGTGAGCGACTCGAGGACCAGGAACGCCTGCTTGGGTTATACCGAAGCATCCCCGGAATTATGCAACGGCTTCCAAGTTGGTCATTGTTTCTAATTACGAATATGCCGAAATTCGAAGCCATTATTCAAAAGTCGGCAACGCGACGACGCAAGTTATTTAACGGCCGTCTGGAGTGCACGTACTATCAATTTCTTGGGCCCCGCCCACCCCGAGGGTATAGCCCCGAGGACACCACCTCGTCGCTTCAGCCCCTCGACGCTGAACTGGAATTGACTGCCAACCCGCAGATTCCAGTTCCAATGGAAACCGCAGGGCCAGTAAATCACGATCGCTCGGCCGACCTTCCTCCTCCAGCAAACCAAAAGCCGAGTGCCGATTCAGCTGTCACGCCTTCAACCCAAGAGCAACTCGAACCCCAACCGACTTCACCCACCATCAGCAAGTCGCAGCCGATCGATTCAACGGTTCTTCCATTGTTTGGTGGACTGCATCCAAAAGACAGGGAACAGGCCGTGTTGCTCGCGAACCGCCTTAAAAAAAGAGCAAAACATTTGCGGCGGTGGCCCACCAAAAGAAACATCACCTGTTATCGAATTTACGAACGAGATATCCCTGAAATCCCACTGGTCATCGACCGCTACGAAGACCACCTTCACATCACGGAGTACGACCGCCCCCACGATCGAGATCTTGCGAGACACGGAGCATGGCTGGAACTCATGAAGACCACCGCTTCTGAAACGCTTGAAATCCCAATAACCCACACACACTTAAAAAAACGACGCCGCTCGAATTCTTTTCAGCAGTACGAAAAGATAGCCTCCTCAGGCAAATTGTTAACCGTTCACGAGGGCGGAATGAAATTCGCGGTCAACCTAATCGATTATGTCGATACCGGACTTTTTCTCGATCACCGGACAACAAGGAATATGGTACAAGCGGAGTCTTCAGGGAAAGACTTTTTAAATCTGTTTGCCTACACCGGTTCTTTTTCAGTCTACGCCGTTAAAGGAGGCGCCACACGCGCCACCACCGTCGATCTTTCTAAAAACTATCTTGATTGGGCAAAGCAGAATTTCAAGCTAAATGGAATCGACCCACTTCAGCATCATTTTGTCGCACAAGATTCCATTGATTTTCTCGAAACCGCCGCTGAGGACAAACGTAAACGATTCGATCTCGCCATCGTCGATCCGCCTACCTTTTCAAATAGTAAACAGACTGAACTGGACTGGGAGGTGCAAGAGCGTCACTGCGAATTGCTCGAGAAAGTACACGCCGTCATGAGACTTGGAGGGGTCGTTTACTTCTCGACAAACTTTCGAAGGTTTAAATTTGACGACCAGTATTTAGGCGATCTTTTTGAGATCCGTGAAATCAGTAAACAGACCGTCCCTGAAGATTTTAGAAACCGACGCATCCACCGTTGCTGGCGATTGGTCGTCAAATGGTAGGCTTTCGAGATTGGCAATCTATCTTTCTGATTACGTGAGTTTACTTTCCATTACCACACTTCGAGCTTCCCAGACTGTTCCTGCAAAATAATAAATTAACAGGTGAAAAATCACATTTCGCTACGGTACAGCCTACCGATCCACTTTTTACCCGCCGGGAGAATACGGATCACCACGGGAACCCCATCGACGAAACGGTAGCTGTATCATTAAACTTGCGTTTTAACGACTCGAGACGCTCTCCGAGCAAACTGTGCTGCCCCCCGCGACCACGCAATAGAGCCTTTTTAAACACAGGATTATCATGATCGAAAAGAACCCAACCAGCGACGAATCGGTGAAGCAAAAGCCGAAATCATCAAGGAAGCTTTTTGCTTTTCTGATCTTGCTCTGCGTAGCAATGGGTGTGATTACTTTGCGGGTTAACTCGCAACGCAGCACAAAAAAATGGGTCGAAGATCTTGGTGGGAGTGTCGTTTACCATATCGAACGTGGCGAGAAAAACGAATCTCTCAGCCCAGAAGAAATGAGAGCCAAACCGGGAGGGTTCATGCTGAACGTCGTCGGGATCGATTACGTGTCGGCAATCAAGGAAATCAATCTGCCGGAAGCTGAGATCGCAGACATTGAACCACTCTCCAAACTCTCGGAATTAGAATTGGTTCGGATTCTTCCGAACAAAGTCAATACGCTACAACCGCTCGCCCAATCAAGATCTTTAACCAGGCTTGAGATTTCAGAAAACCCAATCACCGACCTAAGCCCAATTGCTGAAAATAAAGGGTTGAGAATCCTTCAACTCAATGGGACTGACGTTGAAAACATTGATTGCTTTTCCGAATTCCCCGAGCTAGTGAAAGTGGATCTGGTCAACACGAAGGTGCGGGATCTGTCGCCCATGAAAGATCTGGGCAACATCAAATCCCTGAAAGTGACTAATTCTGAGTTAAAAGATTTGTCGCCGCTCGAGAACTTCACCAAACTCAAGTCACTTTCCCTTGCGGGTTGTTCAGTCGCCGGCAATGAGGACTTTGCGACAGCCCTCGAACCAATCAGCAAACTAGAGATCGAGACTCTGGATCTTTCCGGAACCAAACTAGGCGATCTCAGCCCGCTTGCAAACTTAAACAAGTTAGAGATTTTAAAACTGGACAACTCCTCCGCAGTGGACATCACTCCGCTGAGCAATTTGAAATCACTCAAGTCGCTTACGACATGGGATTCAGGGATCAGCGCCGAGGCGGTTGCCGAACTGAAATCTCAAATCCCTGGCCTTCTCGTAATTACGGAAGAACCCCGATATTCACGTTAATTCTGCAACCAGCCATTGGTCGCCAGCAGGTTAGGAAACGAATCGGTTTCAGCTCAGGCGTCAAAACCAGCACTAGAATCCTGTTTAAACTGACGTTCAAGCCGCTGGGCCTGCCGAACAACATCTTCCCATGGACTACGATATTCCACGGGATCAGGCCGTCCGTATTTTTGAAACGCTAAGATTCTCTCAACATCCGAACCGGTCAATCCGTGAGACCTGCCAGCCTTATCAGGCTGGTAACTGGTACAAGTATTTCGGAACACTGTATCGAAGTCTAAGCCGAGCTTTTCGATGGAGTGGCCAGCGTCTTCAAGAATATCAGCCTTGTCCATGTTCAGGTAAGGAAGATTGAGAAACACTTTTTCAGAGTCCCAGTTGCCAATAGAAAAAGCATTGAAGATTGCCTCGTAAAATTCGGGGCGGCAATCGGGATAGATCGCGTGATCGCCACTGTGCACGCCGAGAGAAAAATCAACCTCCGAATCCTCTTGAATGGCGATAGACAACGCGTAACCATAAGCAATCGATGAAAAGATTGCGTTGCGATTCGGAACAACGGTCTGCTTCATATTCTCTTGCTCATAATGCCCCGTTGGCACTGTCCAATTCGCATCCGTCAGGGCTGAGTGAAATAACGACCCGAGTTTTGACATATCCAAAATCTGCGAATCAATTTCAATTCCATTATCTCGCAGGTAATTTACATTCTGTTTCAAACGTGCTAATTCGATGCGGTGTTTCTGACCATAATCAAAACTCAGGCCATATACTTTCCTCCCCTCGGCTAGTAATCGAACCAACAACGCCGTTGAGTCCATTCCGCCGCTCAAGCACACCACCGCTCTTCGTTTCTTTGTCATTGAAATATTACTCTGTCCAAGTTTGGAGAATCAAAGCTCTAATTATTGAGCGAATGAATCCGAATGCAGTTCAGATACGGAAGTATTACACTTTCATGTCCAAAGCCAACCGTTTAAATCAAATATTTATTCGGCTATCGTCACCCTTTAAAATGGTGCTGAACAGCCCAAATTCTTACCTATTCCCCTTTTCGCTGGCAAAAATTTGACGAATTTCAGCTCTATCGGGTGAGGTGCTTGGCGAGCACCGAATCCCAATGGATAATCTGATTGTCTTTTTAATTGATAACCCACGTAAAACACCCAACCATTCAGAACCATGGCTCGAAACGAACAACTGATCCGACAGCACAAGATTTTGCAAATTCTCGAGCGCGTACGGTATGGCAAAACCCTGCAAGAACTCCAAGCGGACATCGTCGAGGAGCTTGGGCTTAAGTCGTTACACACCCGGACGCTCCGCCGCGACCTCGAAGCTCTTCAGTTGGCGGGGATCGATGTGGATGTTCACGACTCAGGACGTGGCAAGGTGTGGAAACTTGGCCCCCGCGCGAAATCAACGACCAAAATTAGTTTCTCAGCAACTGAACTTATCGCACTTTCGATGGGTCGCCAACTAATGCATCCACTCGCAGGTACTCCGTTCTGGATGGGCATTGAGTCCTTCTGGAATAAAGTCAAAGAAGAAATCCCTAGCTCGGTTCTCACCCACTACGAAAAATTCCGCAAGACACTTCGCGTTTTAGGAGTTCCAGCCAAGTCCTACGAGAAACAACACGGGATCATTAAAACGCTAAACCGCGGTGTCATGGAACACCGAGTGGTTGAGATTACTTATCAGTCACCAGGCAACGCGCCCAAAATTCGGAAAATTGAGCCGTACACGGTCGCTCTCTTTCAGTCGAGTCTCTACATCATTGCTGCCGCCAATGAAATTGAAGATCCCAACACGCGAGTTCGAACTTGGAAACTCGATCGATTTCATAAAGCGACAATTCTGGATGAATGGTTCAAAGAACCTGCCGACCTTGATCTCGACGAATTTATTGGGAACACTATGCAAATGTTCGTTCGCCGTGGAAAAGTTGCGAACTATAAAATTAAGGTTGCCGCTGACGCCGCCGCTTGGGTCACTGAGGATCCGTTGCACGCAGAGCAAAAAGTCAAACAACTGAAAGACGGCAGTATTGAACTTACCGTTCCCGCCGTTCACGACCTCGAAATCATTCCCCGAGTATTATGCATGGGGAGCAGTGCGGAAATTATCGCACCCAAAGCAGCAAGACGTTTGATGGGTGAGATCGTAAAAGAAATGGCAGGCAAATACGATGACTGACCCAACCTCTACCAATCGATCGCAAACGTCCGATCAAAGTCGAAAAGGCTCCAACTCCGGAAACGGAAGACTCGCAAAGTTGAGAACTTTTTCATTGCTCGGCATTGACGCGATTGAGGTAGAGGTGGAAGTCGATGTCTCGCCGGGGGCTATCCCAAAAACAATCTTGGTCGGGTTACCTGAGGCTGCCGTCCGAGAAAGTACTCACCGTTGCGAACGGGCGATCGTCAATTCAGGCTTTGTGCGCCCCATCGATCGTATCGTGATTAATTTGGCTCCGGCTGACCTACCCAAACAAGCGTCTACCTTCGACCTTCCGATCTCGCTTGGTATCCTTCTCGGAAGCGGCCAATTTCAATCTGACATCGTCAAGGAATACGCCGTCGTCGGCGAACTCGCACTCGAAGGCCGTACCCGTCCCGCCAAAGGTATCCTCTCGATGGCCATCGCCGCAAAAAAAGCGGGGTTTCGCGGAATTGTCGTTCCTCAACAGAACGCTACCGAAGCCTCCGTCGTCGAAGGGCTCGAAGTCATTGCCGTTGACAGTCTTACCCAAACCGTTGGTTTCTTTTCCGGCCAACTTGAGCTCGAGCCAATCCCTTCGCCCATTAACCAGCTATTCGAAAATTTCTCGAATTACCAAGTCGATTTCTCAGACGTTCGCGGACAGGAAATGGCAAAACGCGCGGTGATGGTCGCCGCTGCTGGCGCTCACAATCTACTCATGCTTGGACCACCGGGATCGGGTAAGACGATGCTTGCCAAACGAATTCCAACTGTACTTCCACAACTTTCGCCTGGCGAGTCAATTGAGACCACGCGTATTTACAGCTCGTGTGGCAGGCTCGAACCTGGACAACCATTGTTGACCACACGTCCCTTTCGATCCCCACACCATACCATCAGCGAAGCAGGACTGGTTGGTGGTGGAAGTACGCCAATGCCAGGCGAGATCTCCATGGCCCACAACGGCGTCCTGTTCTTAGACGAGCTTCCTGAGTTTAATCGACGGACGCTTGAAGTTTTACGACAACCACTTGAAGACTCCCTAGTGACCATCTCAAGAGCCCAACGATCGACGACCTTTCCGAGCGATTTCATGATGGTGGCCGCCCTTAATCCATGTCCGTGTGGATACCGCAACGATCCGCGCAGAGACTGTCATTGCTCGCCCCCCCAAATCGAAAAATACATGGGGAAAATTTCAGGCCCACTACTCGATCGAATTGACATTCATGTCGAAGTCCCAGCAGCTGAATTTAAAGAACTTTCATCAACCCGAGTAGGTACGTCTAGTTCCGAGATACGCGAAGGCGTTGAAAATGCCCGAAAGGCTCAGTACGAGCGGTTCCATGGCGATCTAACGAACTACAACGCTCAAATGTCGAGCAAACAGATACGACAATTCTGCCAGTTGAACCGAGAGTGTATCAATATCCTCAAAATTTCTGTCAATGACCTTGGACTCTCAGCTCGAGCCCACGACAAGGTGCTCCGGCTCTCCCGTACCATCGCCGATCTCGAAGCGGCGAACGAAATCCAGACGCACCACCTCACCGAAGCGATCAATTACCGGATGCTGGATAGAGATGTTTGGAAGTAGCTGCAATCGTGGCTGGTTCAACTCGCGTTTAACTCCGTGCTTTAACCGAGCGGTTTCACCACGTTGAATGTGAATCGCTCCAATGTTCTAAAGGTTCTTTTTGGTTTAAAAATAGAATTCGTGGCACAAACATCAAAAACAATCGCACTAATCAATGTAGCCTTCGATTAGCGGAAAATATTACCAAATCCCGTTATGTAAAAAACATTGCGATTGAAAGGAATCAAACAGATGGCTTCCGCTAACTCAGCTCCCCAACAAAAAACGACCGTTTCAACCACTCTCAGCTCAGAAACAAAATCAGGCGAGGAAGAGCCGAAACCTGCCGCCGATAACAGACTTATGAATCGAGGTCTGGCTTCTTTACTCAGTGTCTCGTTTTTGGGTGCAGCGAATGACAACATTCTCAAGCAAATCCTGACAGCGATGGTTGTCGCCGGTGGTGTTTGGGTAAACGCACTTGGTCCTGGCACGCAGAGCTTCATCGCATTGGTTCTCGCAGTTCCCTTCTTGCTACTCTCCGGGTTCGCTGGCCAAATCGCAGATAAATACAGTAAAGCTAAAATCATCTATTGGGTGAAAATTGCCGAAATCCCAATCGCAGTCATTGCAATGCTCGGATTATTACTCGGAAGTTTTTGGATTTCACTTCTGGCATTTTTACTTTTTGCAATTCAAAGTTCATTTTTTGGACCTGCAAAATTTGGCATTATCCCCGAGCTCGTTCCAGCCAAAAAACTTAGTTTGGCAAATGGTTTGATACTCGCCCTTACGAACGTTGGAGTCATTCTTGGCTCTGTTCTGGCAGGGCCATTGGCTGACCGATACTATCCAACTGAGCCTTCGCCTCAGGTCTCAGCCATGGCTACGACAGATCCCAATAACGAGCAAGCGTCCTCCGAGCAGCCTTCCGCAGGAGAGATTGTTTTCGTTCCGCATTCGAAAAAACCTCCACAAAGATTACCCGCTGGACTGATGCTGATCAGCGTCGCAATTCTTGGATTTTGCGCGGTTCGGTGGCTCCCAAAGTTAAAACCAGCCTCACCTAATCGCACTCTATCGTTCGACGTGCTAAGCAGTCATCGGGAGACGTTCAGGCTTGCGGACAAAACGCTGATCGTCGTTCTGGCCTCGTGGTCAGGTTTTTATCTGGTGGCCAGCCTCGCGTTACTGCTGTTGCCCGAATTTCGCGCTACGCTCGGAGTTGACAACACAAAGATAAGCTTAATCGTTGGACTACTCGGAGTATCGATCGCTGTTGGCAGTTCCTTTGCCGGTTTTCTTTCGAAAGATAAAATCCGCCCCTACTTCTCGTTGGCCGGTGCAGCAGGAATGACAATCTCTTTCTTCTTAATGGGCTTACTCCCGATCAACTATTCAGGACTCGCTTGCCTGGTATTTTCAACTGGCTTTTTCGCCGGTTTCTATGTCGTCCCCCTTCAGTCATTATTGCAATACCTCGCTCCGGACAATGAAAGAGGCAGGTTTTTCGGTACGGCGAACGCGCTTTCCTTCAGCTTCATTTCTCTCGGGGCCGTAATTTTCCTGGTGCTCGATACATCCGAACTCACTCCCGCTAATGTTGCTCTGTTTTGCGCAGGCATCTCACTCGTCGGCACAATTGTGGGGGGCATTGCAATGAAGCGCATTCTCAAGGCACGCGATACGCATGCAGAAGAAATTCTCGACAGTTGAATTAAACCTCAAACAGGCCAATTCGATTCAATTCGGTCGAACGCTTCACTAAGAATGTCTCGCGTCGTCGCGAGGGATAATCGAATATGGCCAATTGCACCAGGTCCAAACCAACGTTCACTCCCCGGAACCACGGCTACCTTTGCCCGATGCCTTAAATGGTCGGCTAATGCCTCGGCAGTCCAACCCGTTTTCGAGATATCTGGAAACAAGACAAACGTTGCGTCGGGTTTTGAAATTGAAACACCAGCAAGCCCTTCCAGACGGTCGCAAGCAAAATCTCTCTGTAACTGAAGATGATCCACGAATCCCGCAAGCCATTGGGAACAATGCTCCCAGGCTGCGATCGCGGCGATTTGAGACAATGTTGATGCGCCTAAACTTGTGTACACAGCACCACTTCGTTCAAGAAAATCGGCAACGTGCTGCGCGTCAGGTAAAGCAACAAAGCCTATTCTTGCACCAGCTAATCCAAACGATTTACTTGTACCTTGCAGCAACAACGTTCGCTCCGCTGCTCCCTCAATCGATAACATTGAAATGTGGCGACCAGGTGCAAATACAATATCGGACCAAATTTCATCTGCTAAAATCCACAGATCATATTTCTGAGCGAGTTCTAACATTTTCTGCAACTCGGATTTAGTGAAATTTCGCCCAAGTGGATTGTGCGGTTGGCAAACTCCAATCATCTTCGTCCGCGGGCTTATCAGGCTCTCAAATGCCTCCCAGTCGATCTCGCCGTTGGCGGATAATTTGAATCGTGTCGTCTTCGCCCCGGCTTTGTCTGCACCATGCGAAAACAAAAAATCGACGGGGTCGAAAATCAACATTTCATCGCCCACGTCAAGGTACACCCTGGCCAAAGCCACCATTCCGGACGCTGCAGAATCGATTGCAACAATCCGATCGGCCGACAGCTCGATGCCATCTCGACCACTAAACCGATTCGCCGCGGCCTCGCGGAACTCTGGCAGTCCAGCCGGAGGACCATAAGAGAGATATCCCCCTTGGAGATATTCCATCAATGATTGGTGGATCGGGGCGGGAATTGGGAAATCCGGATCCGCCGCCGTCAACGGGATGGTTCCATCGGGTAACTCAGCCCATCGTTGATTATAGGCTCGCTGGTTCAATACTTGCTGATTGATCTCAGTAGCACAAAATTCATTGTTTAAGAAGTCACTCATGCGGCAGCCAGACTAGCAGAACGGGGCAGGGCAGTCATCCTACCGGAAAGGAATTCCTGTTCAAGCATTCGGCCAGCTTGCAAATGCTGATTCGCGGCTGCCGCACTTTTTGAACAAAACTGATCCAAAGCGTCATCCATCAAGACATGTTGACGAAGCCCTCGCCCAAGATTTACCGCGTCAACCAGCGCTGCGTTTGCTCCCTGACTGGTGAAGGGCAGGCATGGATGAGCCGCATCCCCAACTAACAGAACATTACCACGGCTCATTTTTTCCAATTTTACTGCGTCACACGTTCTCCAGCGATGTACGGCTTGAGCATTGCGGATGCGTATGGCGATTGCACGCGGCAGTTGAATCAGAATCGATTCCAAGAGCTCCCGGTCCGATTGCTGACTGTCGCACCATCTCTGGTGATCAAACTGAATCCACACTACTTCTCGGCCAGGTCCAGCTGGGGCTATCCCAGCCGCCAAACCTTGTTTCGGCAAGTGGATCTTACGAACAATCTGCGAAGGAAAAAAACGATTTTCAATTTTGGGCAGTAAAGCGACAAATTCCTGAACCCGCCCCATGCGAATTTTAAAATCCGGCGCTACAAATTGACGCACAACCGAACGCACGCCGTCCGCACCGACAATTAGATCTGCCCGCCTGACTCCTCCATCGTCAAATCTAATAAATGAGCCCAGGTCGCCCTCTTCAATACCCACTACCTGAGAATCATGAAACAGTTTGATTTCACTTGAACAATCCAGAGCTTCCACCAGTGCCTTGCGGGGCAAGCAAACACAGTCGGTCAGAATTTCACTGTTATTTGAACCAGAGACCCTCGTCTTCGCGAATTTAATTTGAGAACCGTGCTTCAACAGATCCCCCTTTACTCCCATGGATTCAAGTGCGGACAAGCCATTCTTCATCAACAGTAGGGCGTGACCTTTCGACGCGGTTGCCGAAGATTTTTCGTGCAATTCGACTCGCCACCCCAAATGGCTCAAAACCCTCGCAGCAGCCCAACCGGCAACCCCACCGCCGATAACGACAGCTACCTTAGCACTGGAGCTTTTGGCAGCGGGGGAGCGTGTCTGCTTTGACGGCGTTCGCGTCTGTTGTTTTAGACTGATCATGAAACTGGCCTCGGGGAAGTGGGGAAGGGAAACGAGGAGGGAACTTCAATCGCCGACTCAAATGCAATAGCCATGCCAATCTCGCGCAATTCAGCAACTGATGAGGAAAAACAACCTTTTCCCTTGCGATTGAGCCCAATCGGGAATCGCGTCGCGCTGAGAACAGATTAATGGAGTCTCAATTTGTGACAAACTAGCTTAAAATGAGACAGGCTCAGCGAGGCATTCACCTTCCCGAGAGCCTATATTTCTAAGAGGTTGTCTTGAATTTTGTTACCAAAGAAATCCAACCAGGATTGTTAAACGTACGGTCACTCAATAACGAGTAACGCAAATAGTTTTTTGAGGTTAGACTCTGCCATATGCCTAAGACTCCAACTAACGCTGCCCGCCTACCAATTTGGCGCCTAGCAATTGCTTTCTTAATCGTCGTGAAAGCCTTAACACTGGTGCTCTCTGCCCACCCCTGCAACGCACAACAGCCCAATGTTCTCTTCATCGCAGTTGATGACCTAAACGACTATATCTCACCTTTGAGCGATCACCCTGGGATCAAAACACCTGGCTTTGAAAGACTTGCTAGACGTTCTACTGTTTTCACCAACGCTCACTGTGCTGCACCGGCATGCCATCCCTCGCGGGTCGCAGTGCTGACGGGTGTACACCCATCAAAATCTGGTATCTACAGAAATCTTTTTGGTGCCCATGGGCCTCGCTGGCGTGACGAATCTCCTGAATTAAAAGATGCCATCGTGTTATCTCAACACTTCAGGAACCACGGCTATCATGCCGTGGGCGGCGGGAAAATATTTCACACACTCCAATGGACGCCAGGAGACTCTCAAAATGATCCAGATGCCTGGGATGACTACCGAGGTGATCCGCTTGATCCAATTTCACAAGACTGGCCTCGCCCTGAATTCCCTCAGCATCAAAACGAAGGCTTTCAAGGTAAACGCCCTCTGAGCAATCACCTGTTTGGTGCTGCGGTAATCGATAACATCCCGGAACAAAAATTTGGTGATCATCTCGTCGCAGATTGGGCGATAGAGCAACTAAATCAAAAATTCGACAAACCCCTATTTCTTGCTGTTGGACTGTTCCGTCCTCACATCCCCTGGGAGGTTCCCAAACGCTGGTTCGACCTTTATCCACTAGGAAGCATCCAGCTACCCGACTGCCAACCAGGAGACCTCGAAGACTCTCATGATCATGGGCGTCGACATTGGCATAAGTGGGTTAGAGACAACAACCAATGGCCCAAACTCATGCAAGGCTATCTTGCGAGTATTAGCTACGTCGACCATCAAGTGAGTCGAATACTTGACGGACTTGACGCCTCGCCCAACGCGGATAATACCATTGTCGTACTTTGGTCCGATCATGGGTTTCACATCGGGGAAAAAGAGAATTGGGAAAAATTTGCCCTTTGGAATCAAACAACCCGAGTCCCCTTGTTTGTCTCGTTGCCTAAACGATTTAAAAAAAACGGTTTTGCAATTCAATCTCGCACGAACCAACCAGTCACGTTGACCGATCTCTATCCCACGCTTTGTGATCTCGCTGAGATTCCAACTCCGCAGCAATGCAGTGGCGTTTCTCTCGTTAATCAATTAGCAAACCCCGACGCAGCGAGGGCACAACCTGCCCTGACCTCATTTTATTTTCACCGGGAAAGCGCTGCATCCCACGCTATCTCAGGAATACGATTTCGATATATAAGATATGGAAATGATTTTGAGGAACTCTACGATCTGCAAAATGATCCCAATGAATTTAGAAACGAAATCGATAACCCAAATTTTACTTCTATTAAAAATAAACTCAAAAATTCGCTTCCCAAACAACCATCAATCAACCGCTCCGTACCCACCGATTCTGAATTCCACCGTGGCCGTTCTGGAAAAAACTCAAAAAAGAGTCGCAAATAATCATCCCTGAACTGCAGCAGACTAAGCTTCTTCGTCACAAAGTTTTCGAGTCGTTGAAGAACGTTCATTCGCTTTTTCAAGCCAAGTTAAAATGGGGTATTTGAACCGCAGAATAACCTGAACTCCAATCGGCTGAATCTAATTGGCTGAATCTAAAGCGCAGCAGGTTGGAATCAATCTGACAACACGCCTTTCCACGGGCCCATTCTTATGCACCGATTTTCTTCGAGAATTTGGGGCAATCAAGAACTTCTGAGGATTGGCACAATTTCTGCATATCTGTTGGGTAAGGAAGAATGAAACTCGTTTCGAGACTAGTTTTATTCACCAGTAATATTTCATTCACCTATCCCCGGGAAATCTGAAATGACTTTCAATTCTACCAGCAGAGTAATCCGCACTCTCAGTTTCGCTTTTTTAGCTGTCATTGGCGTTTCGCTATTCGCCGACCAAGCTCAGGCCCAAAGTTGTCGCTATAACCGTGGTTACAGTTCTTACAGCAGCCCTGGGTTTTCCATCGGCTTCAGCTCAAATAACTACAATCGTTATGGCAGTGGTTTCAGCATAGGGTACTCGTCCTACCGCCCCAGCTACCGACCCACGAGATCCTATTATGGCAACTCACATTACAACTCCTGCCCAAGCCGAGTGGTCAGGTACAATAGCCATTATAATTACAACCCAAGCTACTATCCCAGATACAACTCGGGGCACCGGCATCGATAGAGCGTACCTAAACTTCTTTAAAACAAAAAATCAGCCCAAGATTTACTCGGGGGCTGATTTTTTTTATTAGAATTCAACCTAACCAACGTCAAACTGGGATCTCTCATCACTCAGACCTTAGACGTTTCCAGCTACCAACCATTTAAACTTACGGCGATTAACGCAATCGAATTCATGGCTCTGTCGACCCAACTTCAAAAACGAAAAAGAACTCCAGGAACCACGCCGGCCCATTGGTTCTTTCGAGGAATGTTAGGCGGCATCCTTCTGGTAACTGCCTGCAATGCAGGCTCGTACTTTCTACGAACCCAGAGTGTGGCGGATCTTATTAGTGGCAATCAAGACGTTACCGAGTCTTTGGGTTTTCCCTCGCGAGTCTGGCTGGAGGACAGTTTTCCCAGTAACGCTGAGGCAGGATTCAATCTTAGCGCAATAGGAATTAATTTACTTTCTGGAATCCTAATCGGCGCCCTCTTTGGAGCCATTGGGATTAAGTTTCAACATTCGCTAAACCGAAAGCTTGCCGAGTTCGAACAGAAAAATTTAAACCAAGATTCAAAAGGGTATCAGTTCTCTATCATCGGTTTATTATTGTTGACCACCATGGTCGCGATTCTGACGTCAATTATCATCAACTTCTTAAAAACACCTCAGTTGTTGCTGGTAATATATTTCGCCGGACCGGCAATTCTGTTGGGTTTGGCAATGCTTCCCCGCGGCATGCATTGGCGTTCCCGAGTTGTAATTCTCGCAATCGCCGAAGTCGGTCTGATAGGACTGGCAATGTGGTATGGTCAAACACTTGGAGTTCCGCTGGAACGGGTAATGCTTGGCATTTTTGTTGGCTGGACATCCCAAAGCGGGATCGTCGCATTTTTAATCACTGTCTCGCTTTTAATTCACATGGCAGTGAAGGAAGCAGCATCCGACAAAACTGAAAAAAGTAACCCTACCTCCACGCTCACTTAAGCCGTTTGATGATGTGCCAACCAAACGGACTGGCCGAAGCGTTGAATTCAGCCATTCCTATTTCACCGACCTTCAGTGAAAAACCAACATCACCGAAGCCTTTCACTAACCCCGTTCTCGGCCTGACCCATTTAGTCTGATCCTTGCCTTCCATAAAAACTTCTTGATCAAAATTCGCCATCCGATAGATCCCTGGCGGACTGTCGTCAGTCAGATCATTGACCAGTAAATCAAAGTCCTCGCCCGCTCTAGCCCTCTCAAGAACCTCGTTGGCCAACTTTTCAGCACCAACCTGATCGCGTGGTATGATTTTGCTGCTACCCGGCAAGGCTCCATCAAAACTGATCAAAATATGTTGAATCGAAACATGGCTTGGTTCGCCATTCTCGAGCGTTATCATTTCAATCTCGACCGGAACAGTCGCAAGTCCCTTAGAAATTGGCGAGGAAGCATTTCGCTCACACCCGACCAAAAGGCAAATTACCAGAAGAATTGTAAAGCACTTCATCATCTTACTCACTAAGTTAAGTTCTTATTCAGTCCCAATTTTGTTTTGGGTTATTGGTCATGTCGCCGATAGCGTTGGCTAAGGCGACGGGGCGAAACACCAAGACGATAGGCACCACACATCATCCAGTTTCGAATTGTTTGTCTTACCAGCCCACCCGCCAACCACCGGCGAGCCGAAACAATTGTTGGTCCGTCGAGCAATAACGGCTTGCCGAACATTCGCAACGTTCTCGAAAGTTGAAAATCTTCCATCAAATCAATCTGAGGGAATCCGCCCACTAGGTCAAACCTTTTTCGTGTTATAAAAAACGCTTGATCACCATAAATCAATCCCTGCCACCTGACACGAAGTTCGTTGCCAAACTCAACCCAGCGATAGAGGATACGATCGTGATTTATCCGTTGACGAAATGCGCCGAACTCAAACTCTGAATCCACTAGGCCAGTTCTAATTTGCGAACACGAATCAACCTCAAGCCAGTTATCAGCATGGAGAAAAACGAGAACGTCCCCAGTAGAACCTTCAGCCCCATTGTTCATCTGGATCGCCCGCCCTGCGGGTGAGTGCACCAACTCACAGTCGAGGTTAGCCAACTGAGCCAATGTTCCATCCGTACTGCCTCCGTCTACCACAATGACTTGATCGGCACCGGCCGACCAGGCACGTGCGACAGACCGAGCAATCAGATCACTCTCATTTACCACAGGAATTACAATTGAAATTTTCACAAGAACAGCGGCCAGTAACGGACCTGACCTCAAGAGACCTGATTTAATCGGAAACGAAGGTTTCTAGAATATCCCGAGAACCAAGCATTTAAAATAGCCCCGAACCAAAACAAAACAGCGTTGTTTGGTATACAGCTGAGCTCCCCAAAGGCCCTCAACGAAAAAACGCACCTACCCAATTGGGCAAGTGCGTGAAATAACTCAACGAAATTGCGACGTTTACAGCGTTAGCCTACTATTTCTTTTCAACCGTTGGAGTCACAAGATCTGCAGTTCGAACGTCAGCCTTCTTTACAAATTTCTCAACGCTGGCAACTGATTTGTAGCCACTTAAGAACTTACGAGTCCACTTACCATTTTTCTTTTCAAACAGAATAAGCTGCGGAACGCCTCGGCCACCGATCAACTGACGAGCCACAGTTGCATCTTTATCAAGATCAACATTTGTATAATGATAGCCTTCAAACGCAGACTTTTTTAACAGTTGTGGGATCGTGTTCTTCTTCATCGACTGGCATGGTGGACACCATTTTGCAGTTACCAAAACCAGCAACGGCTTGTCGCCAGTTTGTGCATTCTTGTACGCCGTGGCGTAATCAATCGACTGCTGTGCGTTAACGTTTTCAACTGCGAACAAAACCAATGCAGCCGACAATAAGATTAAGACTTGCTTCATTTCTTCCTCCATCCATGAGGTGATTACCGGAGCTGAACAGTCCGGCCCCAGTTAAACGATCCGTGGGGTATTTAGCGGTGACGAATTTCTTATCGACGTCTGAGCGGTTGGCAAACCGATTCAAATTTTGTTGAAGACGCGGAATCGCATTCATTTTTTTTGTTCCACAGCGTTACCCCTACGTCCCGAAATTCCCACATCACTGGCGAGGCAGACCCGCCGGATCGGCATGATTTGGCTGGTTGTAATGGAAATAAAAATTGTCACGACCACTCTACTAAAAAGGAACAGAACGACCTTATCCGATGCAATCCGAACTCCAGTCAAGGATTCTTCAACAGAACCGTCACTCCCGCATCAATCCGAGATAACGTTACAAATTCTCATTTCACATGAAAATCAATCAGGTTCGGATTACTGGAGAGTGAAATCCATGAAGTATTTCTTTTGGGATTTCGACAAAGACTTGATACAATCCACGCTGTCGTAATCATCAAATTGCCACGGGCTCAACCGAAAATTCAAAATGAAACTGCGTGTTGGGCTAATTGGACTTGGTGATCAATGGCAGACCAGACATCGGCCTGCTCTGATGGCACTCTCTGATCGATTTGATGTCCATGCGATCTGTTGTGAGGTTGCGGAAAAATCAATTCAGGTAGCCAAAGAATTCGATGCCATTCCGATGGACGGGTTCCGAGCAATGGTGGAACGTGATGACATCGACGCTGTGCTGGTCCTGTCGCCCGATTGGTACGGGCCAATTCCAATTTTGGCGGCCTGCGAAGCGGGTAAGGCAGTCTATAGTTCTGCCGCATTGGATGTATCTGAAGGTCAGGCGTTGGAAATCAGACAGAGAATCGAAGCTTCTGGTGTCGCATTCATGGCCGAACTCCCTCGTCGGCACGCTCCAGCAACAATCCGCCTGAAAGAGCTGATGGCAACTCGCCTGGGTCCTCCACGGCTTTTGTTCTGCCACGAACGTATGCCGATGGAGAGCCAGTCTGATTCTTTGCGGCGTGGAGAATACTGTCCGCTGGCTTGGCGACATTTAATGGAGCTTGTGGATTGGTGCCGCTATCTCGTAAATTCCGATCCCACTTCGGTAATCAGCGCGGTGCACGAACAGCACGATGATAAAACAGATTTGTTTTACCAAATGATTAGTCTCCAGTTCCCCCCCAATGAAATTGATGGAGCCGACGGGAAAACGACTGGTTTTGCGCCTCAAGCACAATTAAGCGTCGGGCATTATATTCCAGAACGTTGGCCAGATGCACTTTCGTTTAAACGCCCGGCTTCCGTTCAGGTTTGCTGTGAAAATGGGATGGCATTTATTGACCTTCCATCCAATCTCGTCTGGTTCGACGACGCTGGACAACATACCGAATCGCTCGATTTCGAACGCGGAGTGGGTGAGCAAATGCTCGACCGATTTTACCGAGCCGTTACAAGTTTAATCCGCAAAACCACCGATCCCGAGGACGCTTATCGCGCAATGAAAATTGTCGTAAGTGCAAACGAGAGCTCCAAGGTAAATCGTCGCGTGCCGATTAATTACGATGATTAAATAGGAATGCTAATCGGTTAGCACCTGCACCTAGACAGTCAATTTGTGCCGAGTGTAATTTTGCACTGTGAACAAATTTGATAATCATCACGCACTAGGAAGCCGATCGGCGAAAGAACACACGTCGTCAACAACAATACCGTAAATATCACCCAACCCACCGTTGAAACCTTCGATTTTAACTTGGGAGGCTTAGTGGTTCTGCAATACGGACAGCAAAACCCTACCGGTGCAGGACGTGGACTTTCCACGACCAACGCCTGCGCTGTTTGAACGTCACCTAAATTTTGGCTTGTTGTCGGTTGTTGTATGTCCAAAGAACCATCTGCGGTAACCGCCTTTTTAAAGGGGGGGCCCCCGAATCCAGATTTCGGACCAACTCGACCTGAGGCACGAGAGATGGTGAGGTCATCGCCACCAACCGTATTGGCTTGGCGGGAAACTCCCCCTTTATCGGAGTTTAATTCTTTACCTGCATTGGGCGCAATCAGCTTAAAACGGTGCGAGCAGTGCGGGCAAGCGACATCGTAACCAACACGATCGCTTCCCGTCTGCATGACCGTCTGGCACCGAGGACAAGCAAAACGAACTTTTTCCAAATGATCACCTCAAGAAACACAACCATTGCACTAGACCTATTCGTGCAACGCCTTGGGATATTAGAAAATTAATCCCAAACCTTCTCAATCTTCTTAAGAATTACCGAGCAATCCCAGCAACACCTATTCTATCCGGCGATGTCTCTCTGTAATGCCTTCTGCTTCTGGCGACTCCGGAGTCGCAACCTCCGCAACTTCTCCAACAAGTAGCAATTTCGGCTCACTGGTTTCAACATCTAACTGAACCTCAGACAGCGGACGTTCTTTTCCAAAAAACTTACCCAGCGGACCGGCTAAGATAGCCGGGAGAAAAATCAAATCGCCGACAAGTGCCGCAGCCAACAAGAATAGCATCAATACGCCAAATCGCTGCGTCGGTGTAAAGGTACTCAGGGCAAATGCTGCCAATCCGAGGCCACCGATCAATGTAGTCTGTGTCATTGCCGTCGCGACACGAGAATAGGCGACTTTAATCGCTTCCTTCCGGCGGTACCCCTGAGCAAGTGCATTCCGATACCAATTTAAAAAGTGAATCGTATCATCGACCGCGACGCCCATCGCAACACTCGCGGTCATCATCGAACCGATATCAACCAGAAAGCTATCCACGCTGCCACCAAACCAACTATTCATGTGGCCCATGAACCCGAAAATAACAACTACGGGAAACACGTTAGGCAGCATCGCCGCCATGCCGCCGCGGACATTCAGTAAATTACCTGGCCCAACCGGTGATCGCCAATCTCTTAACAACAGCATCATGACTACCGAGATCATAATGAAGGCAAGCCCGATACTCTGAATCAAACTCTCCAGCAGTGATCGCTGAGCCTTGTACACAATCGGGACGATCCCCGTGTACATTGCCGTAACATCAATCTCTCCCTGGCCGTTATCCTTCAATTCTTTTGCTGTCTTCATGCCCGCCAGCGGCAACTTAGTTTTGGGATCAACATCGAAGCGGTGATTACGAAAATCGACAAATTGTCCACCTGCAATTTCTGAGTCGGCGATCAGCTTCTCAACAACCGCGTAAGCTGGAATTTCATCCACCCGGACAATGCAGTCGAATTGGTCAATGAATTTGAGGCTGCTTGCCGCTTTCTTTTTCGCCAACTCGGCGTCATCTTCGGGGTTGATCCCAAAGACGTCACCATCGCTCAACCAAAAATACTTCTTCTTACTTTTGGTCTTTACCGCATTTTTAAATCCACGATTCTCTAAGAGCGCTCTGAGTGTTTGAGAGTAAATCTTAGATTGATCAATGATCTCACCAAGCGATTTTCCATCGGCGACTTGAGTCCGAACATCTTCTGACTTGCCCGACGGATCAGGACCAATCAACAACACGTTTGCACTATTAAGCGATTCGATTCCGGTCGCATCCTGAAGCCTTCTCAGAATCGTTGTTCGATCGCGATAAGCCGCCATAATCGGCTCAACAACTGATTTTAGATCGTTGACAAATTGGCCATAGTCGACGTTGTTTAAAGCTGCCAAACGAATACTGACTCGCCACAATTCTCTTCCTGCCCGATTAGGATCGGCTAAATCTTGCTCGCGGTCATCCCGTTTTAAGTTTGATTTCCCAACCTCAGCCAAGTAGGCCTGAGCTAACATCTCATCGCGTTTACTGTACAACTGCGAGCTATAACTTTTTCGCTCAATTGACTCTTCGTCGGATTCAATCCGAAATAGCGGAGCGAACATGTCGGTAGACATACCAGACCCAACAATGCCCATACCGTCGGGACCGAAGTAAAACTCCAACTGCTCTCTTACTCGTTCTGACAACTCCATTCGTTCAAGCATTGAATACTTGAGGTCATAGGCCATCCGCTGCTCATCGCTGAAAACCAGCGTGAAATCTTCAACAGGTTCCCCATCACTGTCCTTCGCAACTGCCGCCAGTTGCTCGGCTTTAAGCTGTGCTAAGTACGGCTCTTTTTGTGCACTCAGGTCGACACCGACGGGTATCTCCGCTGGCACCAACTCACCAAGATTCTCCTCCATCCACGCATAATCATGCAGGATTTTGGCGTCCTTATCAAAAAGCTTGAGCAAATGCACTGAGGTTTGAATTTTTGTCGCACCCACAGCAAAAAAGGCCAACATGATCACCGAGGTGACGGTTACCACGGCATGATGATCGACAACCCAATTCCCTATCCGCTCCCAAATCCTTGCAACCGCCGCCGTCAGCCCAGACTCTTTCCCTAACTCGTCTCTATTCTTTTTCTTGTAACCCGGTTTCCAAACTGTCAATGCACTTGGTAAGTAGGTAAACAGGAGAACGACAGTCGCCATCGTCGCAATCGCTGAAAACAAACCAAATTTGTAAATCGGCGTCAGGTTACTGGTCGTTAGCGAGATCAACCCCAAAGCAGTCGTAAACGCGGCAAGAGTGCAGGGGAAGAGACTGTGCTTCACCGCAGTTTCAACCGCCAAATCTGGCCCATCTTCGTAACAGGCGTCCCGATAATAATTAACAATGTGTACCGCACTCGAGAGCGCCAATACATAAACCAACGAAGGCATCGACATTAAAATGGCGTCCATCGTTTGTCCACCAAACCAAACAAACGACAAACTTGAGATCGCAGCGGTGCCACCAACGAAAAAGAGCATCATCGCGACGCGGACGCTGCCGAAACTAAAATAAGCAAGACTGAAGCCGATGATCAAGGAAAGACTGACCAAACGCAAAAGCGTGCTGGTCCCTTCTTCGTCAATGGCGACATTGTCGCTAGGCGGTCCGCCAATTCGCAAATTAGCCGCTTCAATACCACACTCACCTGTAGCCAGTTCCAGAATACGCCCCCTGGTTTTCCCAAGCATTGGCCGGCCAACGGCTCGTGCAAGCTCATTAATCACCGGCTCGTTGAGCGTTACAATAAAACACGTTTGACGGGCAGGCGGCTCAATTTGCAGCTTGTACCACATCCAATACCAAACCTCCAACTTCTTCGTAGAGGTCGCATTTTTTAACTCTTCAATATCGCCATTAAAATTCTTACTTAGTTCCTCTTCGATGAATTCATCAAACACTTCCCGATGGAGGTCTGTCGATCGAAGTTGCGTTCGCAGTGAATCATCCACTTGTGCCAACAGTGAATCGAAAGTCCATGTAAAATCTTTTGATGGCGTTGGGCCATAGAGTGAACCCGTCAACCGCTTGTGTGCTTCGATCTTTGCTTCGATTGTGCTTAGATCGTTTTCGCTCAAACCCCCGATTCGCAAAGTCCCGTTGGGACCTGCCATTTGCTCAAAAACATCCGGCCCTGAAATAACCGACTGGAAGGGTCGACAGCAAAGCTTTTCCGGATTTTTATAGAATTCGTTTTCAATCCCTTTTGCATCGTCTGGCGGTGCACCAAACGTACGAATGAATTTACCCGACGCCTTGTTCTTTCCTTTGACGATACGTTCGAAGAACCGCTTTCCGCCTTCAACGACGTTGTTTTGACCTTCCCACTGATACAACTCACCCCGACGGTTGATAAAGTACCACTTTCCGTTTCGCCCTCGGAGCCATTTCTCTTGTTGTTCGCCCCAATCCTCATGGAAGTTCCCATCGTAGAGTAAGCCTAATTCATCGCCTTTACGATGTGCCTCTACCTCTTCATCGTTTTGGGTTTCTTTGAAAATCTTTTCATATTCTTGAGACTCCTCGCGCAGCTTACGTAAGAAATTTGTGTACCTCGCATCGCCCTCTTTGCACCATGGCCCGCTGACGCAGACAAATTGGTCGCCACCATAAAAATATTTACGAAACTCACCAAGCTCTTTCGTTTCGGTGTAATCATCCGGCAACCAATCCGCGACATTATTTTGCATGTCACTGAGGCCAAGACGGGCACCGCGCAGAGCGAAGGGCAGTAAAAAAAAGACAGTGCATAACAGCACCATCGCTACGCTTCCAAAAACTGGAACGTGGAGCGAGAAAAAACGCTTAGTCATAAATGAGTTTCGGGTCTAACGAAATACGTTGCACCCGCAATAAACCGATTAAATGAAACGCCTCGTGGCAGCCTAAGAGTACCGAGACAGGGGGTTCGCGTCCACGTCAAAGAGATCGAAAATACGGCTTGATAGCGTCCCCAAATACCCAAAAAGCAAAGGTTTAGCGGTCATCGGGGTTAAAATCACTTTCCCTATCCGCCATTTAAGATTGAAAATTGCTGGAAAAGATACTTCCACATTGGATGATGGATCAAAACGGCTAACAACAGCAGAGCTGTCGGGCGAGTAGACAATAACGTTCTAAACATCGGTAAATACCGAACAAAAAGCTGTAACACCATAAATATCACGAAGACGTGCACCACAGGCTGCCAACCGAGCACAATTCCTGACAGGACCATCGCAAGAATTAGCGTTGAACGATTCGCTTGCTTAGTTACCGCCACGAGCAAACAGCCCAAACCCGCGCCGCACAGGCCTCCCAACACAAGTTTGCCAAGTTGAGCCAACACCGAACTCGACCCCAACCACGCCAATAAAAATTCAGGAGCAGGGATGGGTTGAAAAGGCAGATAGAAGGTCGCAGGAATTAAAAACACGAGAACGACTGTGACAGAATGCCGATAACTAAGCTTCTGTCCGTCCCATTCGATCAAAGATAAAACGACCAGCGTGCTTGCGAACAGACAGTGATAAAAATAAATCCCGATAAGATTCCATTTCGGAAACAAGACAACCCACAGAACTCCAGCATGGGACATGCTGTTCACCGCGGGAACATTGGCACCGCCCGTGACAAGCTCAAACAAAAAGAGCGAACCAAAAATTGACGCAATTAAAAGTTCAACAACCAGGTAGCGTGGTGAAATCACGGACTGGCAACTTCGACAGCGTGCCGACAAATTGATGTAGCTGAAAATTGGAAGATTGTCTTTGCGCGATATTTTGTTTTTGCAAACCGGACAACTAGAATTCCGCAAGCCAACGCTCTCTCCACGCGGAATGCAATAAGCCACCACATTGAGAAAACTACCAACACAGGCACCCAAATAGGTAAACAGTAGGAACACGCTGAATTTAGCTGCCCGGAGAGCAATCTCTTTGGCCATGGTCCAATTGGGATCTCTAGCGTGCACACGCCCATCGCTTTCCGCCAGCGATTCCAGCCACGGCGTCACGATTGGGATCCCTATGACATACACAAAGGCAGGAATGAAAACGATCCCCAAACACATCAACTTGGTCAATGTTGGTCGCCGGTTGTCTCTGCACGCACTAGCAATTTCGAAAAAGCTTGCGGTGGCCAAACAAATCAACAAAATCACATTTGGAGTCGCCAGTGGATTATAAGCGTCCGGTTTAAGAAAAAAGGCATTCGGATTTATTACTGAAGAAAAAACATTGAGCGTCATTGCCGCCAACAGGCACACCCTGAGTGCTTTACCTCCCCGCTCTGACAACAGAGAAGTTACCAGTACCAAGGCGGCAACCAGCGGAATCGGCGAAACGTTTTCTCGCGTCACTAACTGAAACAACCAAACCAAGAGGGGAACCGACACAAGCAGCAGCAGAATACGCGTGTACTCTCCCACTAGTGAAGATGTGTACGGATCCTGCCCTCTCAAACTCGTTACCGAGTGTTTGAAATCATCGCGAACGCCGACTTCTTCAGTCAAATGATTCGGTTGGTCAAGCATAGATTCAGCGCTAATTTTTTTTCAAACAACAAGAATTGGAAAATTTGAAACTAAAACAAAACACCTTGCACTCAACAAAACAATAACCTCGACACAACACATTTCAGCGACAACTCTGATTTCAATTGGGAATCAAAGAACCCCTGAGCCATAGCCTTAAATATTGGCTTACCTCCGACTATTCACGAAACGCTGCACTCATTCGACGATAGGCTTCCTGAACCGCCATCGCATTTGGCCCAACCGTCTCAACATTTTTCGATTCAACTGACTCCCGAAGCGCATCTAATTTTTCTCGATAGACTTTTGCCTTGGTCGACATAAACTCGTCAATGCCGCCCTGACGCAGGAACACGCCAACTTCAAGCCGTCTCGACAGATCGTCCGAGTACGCAATCCACTTTTCCGCGGCTTCCCATTCTTGGGTTTTGGACGTCAAAACAGTTTCAGTATGCACGCTAAAAAAATCAGCCAATAGATCGTCGGGCGCTGGATAATACAAATAGCATCCAACGATACTTGCAGCCACCAATGCCCCAACTGAAACGGTGCCAAGAATCCAGCCAGGCACAATGAGGTCGTATCGACTTTCCGACGGAACACCTTGGGTAAACCAGGATTCAAAATCTACCTTGCGACCAACGAGAGTCAGCAACGAACCAAGTAGGATCATTCCGACAAGTATGAAAGTGGCGCCCACTTCGTTCGCAAGATAAAAATCTTTTCCCTTCCTCAAAGCGACTTCCATGAGATTTTGAGACTGCGTAAAGAATGGGTGTGTATAAACATCAAAGGCGTGGGAATGACCGGCTGGCTCAATTCCTTTCGGATAAAGTGGTTTATCAATGGCATAGGCAAGAGCAACTGTGATCGTTACCAGCAGCATACAAAAGACAAAAACTTTTCGAACGCCGTACGTCCTGGCAAACCAGCAAAGCAAACCGATGTTTGCACCAGCACCAAGAATCAGAAGTGTAAACGCAGCGCCAATCGAATTCCCATGCTGAAACATTCCGCCAATCTGGCTCATCGCAAGCAGTGGAGTGGAGTAAATTGGTGTCGCCATCACCGCCATAATAATGGGCGCTAAAATGTTGTCGCGTTCGACTTGACTCTGCAAACAACCCTTGGGCAAAACAACCGCCATCATCACCGAACCTGCGATCCCGATCAAAATGTAGACCATCGTCGGCCCGACTAACTCCCGTGAAGCGGAGTAAATCACAGCCAGCGTTCGCTTGATGCCGGGTACAGGAAGCTTTTCATCAACAGGAATATCTTCCTCGGACACGGGAGAGAATCGATCCCAGAAAAACCCCAAAACACTGACAATCACTAACGCACAAAGCGAGAAAGATAAGATCGCAATAGGATCAGATAGCGTGAGACCATACAACACCGACATTGGATTAAACAAAGGTGCCGTCAATCCAAAAGCCACAATCGTACCTCGTTTGACACCAGCCCGATGTAACTCCCTGACAATTGGAATGACCCCGAGTGAACAGACGGGGAGGAGCATCCCAATCAGCCATCCTGCAGCAACGCCCCAACGCGATCCATTTGCAAAGATTCGCCGCGTCTTCTCCGCACCAACCATGCACCGAAAAACAGCAGCAATTAAGCAACCGCTAACAATCCATAAGGATGAGTAAATAATGACCTGCGATAACCGGAGCCCGGCACCGGCAATATAATATTCGAACATTTTATTCTTCCGGTGATCCCTGATTTTTTTGATCAGAGTTACTCACTTCCTTCGCGATAACATCCATGACACCTGTAAAAGCGAGCAATTCTTTTTCCATTCCTTGAATCGCTTTTCGCTGCGTCTGCTGATCCGCTGCGTTAGACAAAGCTTCGTCCAACTTGGAATGAAGACTCTCAGACTCTGTTTTGACAGAACTCCAAGAATCCTTGTTCATATCAGTATCCGCCGCAATATCTGGCAACCATTTAACAATGTCAGCCATCTCGGTAATCACGTCGACTTTTACTTGATGATTTTTTTCGTTTGACTCTTCGTCTGCATGATCATCGCTGTGGCCGTGACTATGGTCGACCGGCGCACTGGCCAAATGATAGTGCGAATGAGCACCGGGCCCTGAACCGTGGATCACTTCGACAACCTGAAACATTTTCGGCTCAGGCAAAGGACTATCGGAAATAATTACCTGATGGATTTCACCTAACCTGGCGATGGCCGTTGGAAAACTATCCGGACGGTGAAATTTCATCTTGGGCAGTTTCTTCACGCGTGCAGTTTTCGATTCGGCACCTGGTTGATCAGCGCCTGTTTGATTGCATCCAGCCAGCAAGGTTACCACCGCTGACAACACGGCAACTCCACAATAAAACTGTTTCAAGATCTGTTTACTTTGCATAACGATTCTCACTATTTAATTCACTTAAAGTATTTGCATCTATGATTTTTCAACTGGAACGGCTACCGACTCAATAATCTCCCGAATAATTAATTCACCGTTTTCGGATGAATTCGAGATACGTAGATTCAAAACGGGAATAGCGACCGCCTGAATATCATCGGGGATTACAAAATCTCGACCTTGTAAAAATGCCCAAGCCTGCGCTACCCGCTGCCAAGTAATCAAGCCGCGAGGACTTAACCCCAGTTCGATTGACGTGTGGTTACGAGTTGCTGCCCCAAGTTCCACCAAGTAGCGGCGGACCGATTCGCAAACTTCGACCAGCGCAACCTCTGATTGCAATTTCGCTAATTCTTCCAATGTCAAAACAGGCTGAATTTCTTGCTTAGAGAACTCTTCGCCCACGAATTGCCCGAGCATTGATATTTCATCTTCTGAATTGGGATATCCAATGTTGAGTTTCATCGCAAATCGATCCAACTGTGCTTCCGGCAAAGGATAGGCACCGTGACTTTCGACCGGATTTTGTGTGGCAATTACCATAAACGTCGGCGGTAATTGTTTTGATTGGTTATCGACTGTCACCTGCCGTTCCGCCATTGCCTCAAACAATGCACTTTGCGTGCGCGGTGTCGCGCGATTGATTTCGTCAGTCAGTAAAAGATCTGAAAAGACCGGACCTTTTCGAAAATCAAACGAGTGATTTTTTTGATCAAATATATTGAATCCAATCACATCACTTGGAAGCAAATCAGGGGTGCACTGAACCCTTGAAAACATGCCTCCAACGGTCTTCGCCAATGCTTTTGCCAAGGTTGTTTTACCCAGCCCCGGAAGATCATCAAAAAGCAAATGCCCGCGGGCGATCAAGCACGCAATTACTAATTCGATGACGTCCTGCTTGCCCACGAGAGACTTATTTAGTTGCTCGCGTAAGGCGTCAATTTTTGATGCGGTCTGAATCACTTTTAACTCACAGAGTAGTTTCGTTGATGAAATTTCGAATGCGACGATAAGTAAGGGTCGCTACGGCCTGTTTACAGACATTCAATGACTGGCTTGGGCGAGAATCTATGCCAGCCTGACTGAAGTTAGCTTCATGCCAACAGCGAATGAACTCAGACGCTGATTCTGGCTCAACACGGGAGTACCACTGGCCAATCGGCACAAACGCAGGTCGCGGTAGCCCCGCTGCCCAGAACCTTAAATCGAGCAATTGACGAGTGAAGCGTAGCCGTAGACGGGCTGGCCCCATCACGACAAACCGCCACAATAGCCAACACCCCGTTACCACAAGCTCCCTCCGAAACCAGATCGAACAAAAGGCAAACCCCAGGGCTAAACTTGAAAAAAGTGGATGCGATAATGACCAGTTGATCCCGCCGACTACTTTCACCTTCGCCCACTGCCAAAAAGTCTGCACGTTGCAGGGCAAGGGGTAGCCTGGTGTAGGTTCAACGGGAATCCACTTCCGTCCATCAATGCAGACTTCTGGCCACATATGAAGATTGCTCTTATCGACCACGGACTGACGGGAAACACGATCGAAATCTTTTCGCTGGACAAGAAAGCCACTCCTCAACCTTGTTCGGTACCCAGCCAACCGAAGCATTTGCGTCGCGGTTGTGGCAAACATATAGGACGGACCGCCCGCTTGGTCTAAGAAACTGGCGACCGAATCATCACAATCTGGCGACGCAACTCGCGCGGAATCAAGTTCAAAATTCGCTCTCAAGTAGTTGACAATAGAGTCAACCTGGCTCCAACCCGGGTCAACATTCTCCGTCACTTTATTCAGAATCTCTTGCAATCTAATCGTGGTGGCGTTCTCTGGGACTTGTCGGTAAGGAGATTCAAGATCAGTTTCCAGAATAGGATAGGCAGCGGTCCTCACTCGATTGCCGGATTGCCAATCGAACCAATTCGCGAATGTCCCCCAACTTGACTCTGACTGATTTTGTGGAATCAGTTTGACTTCATCCCGCAGAATATGATGATTGGGAATCTCGCTCACAAAATCAATTACCGTATGCGAGGGGATGAAATCGCCATCCATCACCAGTGAACCTTGGGCATTCCATTTAAACAAATCCAATTGATTAACCTGTTGAATATGCCAGCTCTTGAGAAAAGGTGGAGCCGGAAGCGACTTCGTATCCAACCTCATCATTTTCACCCGATGTACCTGATTTGCCGCTAGAAAATCTCTCTTCTCGGTACGCAACACAAACCAGGGCTTACCGAATTTTTCTTCAACGCTTATCTCTGGATCGGTGAGTCGATATTCTCCCAAGTCCGGTTTGGTCCAATCCCACCCATCGAAATGGTAGAAGGTATCGACTCCAAATCTTGCTGGAACTTCCCCCTCAACGAAAAACAGAGCATTGGTAATTCTGTCTTTTAATTTTCGTTCCTCTTCTTTCTCCGAAGGCTCACGCACAGTCCGAAACGAGCGACCTGCCTGTTCCGCCTGAACTACCTTTTCAATTTCTTTGGCAACTGCCGTAAGTGCTTGTGAGCGATTGCGTCTCTTTTTTCTCTTCACTGGTCCGTCGAACATTTCTGACACGATGTCATACATCGACGGACGGTCATCTTCAATAAGTTGGTCAGAATCGACAGCGCCCGAGGAGGTGGCGTTCTCCGAGGCGGTTAGCATATCTCCATCGCCGATTCCCGAACGGGCGTAAGCGTCATACCACGAGTTTCCACCCGAGGTCGGCATGAAACCGGTGGTGCCAATTGCCTGCCGAAGAGGCCCTAAAAAGAGAGCCAGCGAACCGACACAGATAAGGAAAACAAACGTTAATACGACCGTCAAACTGCGAACCGGCAGTGATTTCGACTCGCCGTCAATCGCTTTTGATTCAAATCGCTCCCAATAATTCCCCAGAAGCCACCAAAGTGAGATGGCTAAATACAAAAATGCAAAAAGAAAAACCTGGGCACTCTGAGTCATAAAACAAACGAATAAAACGAGGCAACTTCCAATCACGAAAGCCCCCCGTCCGAATCTGCGTACACTGGAAAAGACTGCGAGGTACCAGGTCGCATTCATCAAAACAGTAAGCGCGGTTACTTCAAATGGATCTCCATAACTAAAGGTTCTCGTCACCACCTGAAACAAAATTGGTAATAACGCGAATAGAACCGCTCCTGCCTGAATGGCGAAAACCAAACGAACCTGCTCAAAAACTTTACTATCAGATCCAAACCGTCGTTGAAGCCCTATCATCAATACGACAGGAAGTGAAAAATAAAACGCAGTTTCAGCGACGATTAAAAATGCCGACTTGTGCATATCCCAGCGAAGGCTGAGCACTACCAACCCTGCCAGAATCGCTAGAACGAGCGACTCTAACGGCGGCCACAGCGCAGTTTTCTTTACTCGGGAAGGTGCACTAAACGCCACAGCCGACTCCATTTCCCCAACCGACGTTTAACTCGCTTTCAACAGTGACTGGATTCGTCACAAGAATCTCTTGCTTGGAAGCCGGACTCTTCTTCGGTGCTACGACGTTTGGTTGTGGCTCAAACAACAAGTCGGATGCTTCAAAACGAGAAGGGTCGATCACGATCTGCTGAACTTGGGTACTCCCCGGAAAGTCATATGATTTAGTGGTTGAAATTACGAATGTCTTTCTGTTACCGTCGAATTTCAAGCAGGGCCGGCTCTTTTTTCTGTCAAGCGTCAGCAACTCTTCGAAAGATGGCAATTTGGCAAGAAAATCCATCAGCTGACTCAGCCCGTTTGTATTGGAAACTTTGCACAACTGTTCCGCCGGTAATCCAATGCAAATCAAACCGACATGAGATTGACAATCATGGAGCTGTCGACAAACCGAACCAGCGATTCGGATAGCCCACTCGTAACTACTTTGACTTCCCTTTCCCAGATGCGCTTCGGGAGTGAGATCCAAATAAACTTCAAAGGGACGCGCCGCGAAAGATTGTCGTTCTTGAACAATCAAGCGATTCAATTGAGCTGTTTTCCCCCAATGAATATGTCGCATTGAGTCACCCTGGCGATAATTTCGAACCCCGATCACATCGCCATCCAAACCAGCTCGATCGCTCAGGATTCCTGAGATATTGAACTGAGTGCCCGACACTTCCGGCATTCCTTTTAATTCGATCGATTTTGGCCAAACAAGTGTTCGCCCTTTAATCTCCACATCCGTCACCGCGTTATATATGCCGAATGGAAATCCGTTTTTGATTTTTGGATTCTCGCGAGGCAGGACACCCCGATTTTCGGGTTTTACTGTCCACTTAAAAGTTGAAATTGAAGCGCCAGGAATACGTTGGAGTCCAATGGCAACATCGTCACCCTCAACAACCTGATCTTGAAGGAAATCGCCAACGATCATCAGGCCAAAAAAGGGGACAGGCCAATGATTGGTAATTTCCAAAACGGCGACGGTGTCTTCGCCTTCAGCAGACCTTTGCTTTGAAAAGGAAAGTCGGCAAGAAATCGCCTTGAGGCTCAGCAAAGGCCAAACCGCTCCCAAAACTAACAGTGCTAAAAATGACCACATCAAAACGAATCCCTGCGGTCCAATAAACATTCCTACTAATAAAGAGGCGAATATTGCACAGACTAGCCAACCGATGGGCTGTTTGAGCCAGTAGAGATAACGATTGAAAGATGGACAAAAATCATAGTTCAATCCCGATGCCACGTAATTGACACCTGAAAGCATCTTGGATCTAAACGTCCCGACTGTTGTTTGTTTATTTTGAGGTTTCATTTTAACCACTCTGAAGAACCCTACTGCACGACGCCAATGGCCAGCGGAGGTGCAAACAAGGGAGACCAAACCAGACCCAAATTTCTGACGCGATTGACGTTGGAAACCAGGAGTAATTAGCGAAGAAAATGAGCGCGCTTAGGCCGTTTCAGACAACACTGCCAAACCGCGGCAATGCCAGAGAAACTGACGGTATCAAGTCATCAAGAAGAATGGCAAACGGATGACAATCAGTACGCATGACACCGACCGTCAACGGCCTTGTCACGTACGCGCATCAAGCAATCGCTTCCCGATGAAACTTATACCAGCGCGATAGAAGAAGGCGGGCCACGAGCAAAGGCCTCTAAGTCACCGACAGAAGGCCGACCCTCAGTAAAAGAAAAAAGCTGGACGCCGAAAGCGTGGTTATCAAGCAGCTCAACAGGACTGAAACAGACGTTGTAATGCTCGAAAAACTTGCAGCACACACAGTCGACATCTGATGCTAAGGAGACAACCGATGTTTCGGGGGTCTGTGGAGTGTCGTGGCGATGACCGCCGTCTGTTCCGTGATCGTGATCACAACACTTGACAACATGATGGTGATGTGAGCCACAGTTCGCCGCCCCGTGGGGATGTGAATGCAGGCCAAAAAGATCAGCATGGTGAAACGAAGGTCCGAAGTTCACTAGGAAAACCCAGTAAATCAAGAAGCACCAACTTGTAGGCACCAATCTTCGCATAACCCTAACTTATTGACTTAATTCAAAAAATTCACGTTCAAAAACTGAGCAGTCCTGCCAGTTTATGTTCTACGCCCTGGGTCAAAAAAGGTTCGACCTGAGCGCACTTTAATCGCAAACGTAGCGCAAAACAAGCCAAATGCGAACGCGACTATTAATATTCCCCAAAACTACACGGTCAATGCAGCCTAGTCTGGTAAAGACAGCGCACTACACAGGTGCGCTAGGCGTCCATCCGTAAAATGCGGAGTAGGTTCCCGACGCGGCTCCAATCAACAGACTCGCGATCAAAACCAAAACAGGGACCAGCAGTCCTTTACCCTGCAGAAAGCCGAACACAATACACCATAAAAACGCAGTTGCGACGCATGCGACGCCATGACCGGCTTTTGATCGAAATGCAACAATGGAAATCCAAATCCCCATCGAGCAATAAAGGGTGAGCGAAGCAGCAAAACTGACTGCTGAAGATGCCCAGATTTCCGTAATCGATTCCATCATGAAAATAACGACCATTGCCGCACTGATGAGAATTACAGCCACAATTAATCCAACCGCGGCGATAAGATACGACTCCGAACCGTCACCAAAGTTTTGCCCCTCAGAGGTTACGGGCATGTCTTCGATGTCTTTTTCAGCTTTTGCCATGATGCGTTCGGCATCTGACATGGTCGAGTCCGAATTCGCAGCATCAAAATCATCGTCGTATGATTCCGTTTGTAGCATCTGTCCAGTTTCTACGTTGAAACCGCACTCAACGCAGACAACCGCATTGGGGGAAAGCTCACAGGCACAATTTTCGCAAATCGGCCCGCGTACAACGGAACGAATGTTTTGTTCATCCAATAAATCCAGCAACGGATTATGCATAGCGGATGCCGTTGCCGGTTGCCGAGAGCGACTCGTTGCTAATTCACCTGCCGGTTGAATTACCAGCGGCTCCTTGCATTTTGGGCATTTCACTCGCCTTCCAGCCAATTCATCTTTCGCCTGAAAGCCAGCATTGCATTTTCCACATCGAACTTTAATCGCCATTTTTCGCCTTCGATTGAGCTTTCTCAAATCCGTCTAAGAGCCGGGTTACCGCCGACGCCTTCTATTTTGTGGTGCGAACGAGATTTGGCAACCGCACCTTGCATTATGCGCTGCCAAAATTCGACTTTTTCGAAAATACAATTTTTCAGGGCGGAAATAGCCCCTCCAAGGTGTTCTCAGCCGCAAATCAAGACTTTTCCGACCCCAATCTCACTGGAAACTAACGCCAGGGTTTAATTTTTTACCAGACCAATAAGGTAGCCAAACACCGCCGAGCCTGGTCCCCAGCCCCCAGTTTCCCGCCGTTTTGAACGATTTCATTTCAATCTTGGGTTTCTTATACGAGAAAGATCCCTAGTTTGCTCCTATCGCTGCCTCGTCAAACGAGCGGATGACCGGATTACCAACGATTGCTTACCAGAGTTTTCTGCCAATCTGTCACGACAGCTCCACTGAAACGCTCGACCAATGTGCCAACGCGTAATTACGCTTAACTCAGCCCCGCTCAACTGAATCCCTTTGGGGTTCGATATTTTTATTCTTGAATAGTAAAGTCACACAAAACCCCTTTTTTTCGACGCTTCTCAGAGCAATACGATTTTCTTGGGCAGTTTCCGTAAGTTTCGTCGACAGTTTGTTTGAATTGGCGCGCCAGTTGCCTAGTAGAGGATATTCATTTTTGATTCCGCAAAAATGTCAGGCTTAAGGTGCAGTTGAAAAGGGTTCTTAAATGCCCTCGCAAGCTGAACCGACATCGGCCTGTAACAATAAATGGTCTGCAAAGAAAAATCAGGAGTTCGATCGATGGCCGTGACTGCGAAGAAAAAGGCGAAAAAGACAGCTAAATCAACCACACTTCAGCCATTAGGCGAGCGAATCGTGGTTGAACGAGAAGTTTCTCTAGAAACAACCGCCGGAGGCATCGTGCTTCCCGGTTCTGCACAGGACAAGCCCTCCCGTGGGACGGTTATTTCTGTCGGAGAAGGTCGTGTTCTTCGAGACGGAACGCGAAGCCCGCTTCAGGTAAAACCTGGAGACGTTGTCCTGTTTACCTCTTACGGTCCCGACGAAATTAAATTGGGAGACGACGAATACCTTCTTATGCGAGAAGACGACGTTCTTGCAGTGATCGAGTAATTCGAACTCAAATCCAACAACTAAAATAACTAATAAACAAAACAACTTAACCTGAAATCAGGAGTTTTTTACGATGGCAAAAATGATTGCTTTTGAGCAGGAAGCCCGCGAGGCTATCCGACGCGGTGTCTCTAAACTGGCACGAGCGGTAAAAGTGACACTTGGCCCGAAAGGCCGAAACGTTATTCTTCAAAAGAGCTTCGGCTCACCGACAGTAACAAAAGACGGCGTCAGCGTCGCGAAGGAAATCGAATTAGAAGACACCTACGAAAATATGGGTGCTCAGATGGTTCGCGAGGTTGCCAGCAAGACCAGCGATGTGGCCGGCGACGGTACGACTACCGCCACGGTAATGGCTGAAGCAATCTTCAACGAAGGCCTCAAAGCCGTGACTGCCGGTGTTAACCCAATCCAAATGAAGCAGGGCATCGAAACTGCCGTGAACGACATTTGCGATAAGTTAACCGACATGTCGATCAAGATTAAGAACAAAAATGAAATGTCGAACGTCGCTTCGATCGCTGCCAACAATGACAGCGAAATTGGCGAACTTCTTGCATCGGCCATGGAAAAAGTCGGTAAAGACGGCGTTATTACCGTCGATGAAGGCAAGAGCCTCTCCACTGAAGTCGAGTGGGTAGAAGGAATGCAGTTCGATCGTGGATATCTTTCTCCGTACTTCGTTACAGAGTCAGGTGCCATGGAATGCGTACTCGAAGATGCCTACGTTTTGGTATTTGAAAAGAAAATCACCAACATCAAAGATCTGGTTCCTCTGCTCGAGCAGGTCGTTCAGCAGGGCAAGCCGCTTTTGATCATTGCCGAAGATGTTGAAGGCGAAGCACTTGCAACACTCGTGATCAACCGTCTTCGCGGTACTTTCAACTGCTGTGCAATCAAGGCACCAGGCTACGGCGATCGCCGTAAAGCCATGATGGAAGACATTGCAATCCTTACGGGTGGCAATGCAATTTTCGAAGCTCTGGGAATGAAGCTCGACCAACTCGGACTGACTGAGCTTGGACGCGCAAAGAAGGTCATCGTCGGAAAAGACGCAACGACCATCATCGAAGGTGCTGGAAAAAGTGGCGAAATCAAAGGTCGAATTGATCAGATTCGTCGTGAAATCGAAAACACAACGAGCGACTACGATCGCGAGAAACTCGAAGAACGACTCGCGAAACTCGCCGGCGGTGTTGCTAAAGTTAACGTCGGTGCTGCAACCGAAAGCGAAATGAAGGAAAAGAAAGCTCGCGTCGAAGACGCCCTTCATGCGACTCGTGCAGCAGTTGAGTCAGGAATTCTACCTGGTGGTGGTGTTGCTGTTCTTCGTGCTTCAAGCCTGGTCTCTCCGGCCGAAGGCATGACTGACGACGAGTTGACCGGTTACAACATCGTGGTTAAAGCCTGTCGTTCACCACTCCACATGATCGCAACCAACGCTGGTCAAGACGGCGGAATTGTCTGCGAGAAAGTACTCGGCGGAAAAGCTAACTTCGGTTACAACGCTCTGACGGATGAGTACCAAGACCTCGTTAAGTCAGGTGTGATCGATCCTGCTAAGGTTACGAAAACGGCTCTCTCAAATGCAGCCAGTGTTTCCATCCTACTTTTGACCAGCGATGCACTCATTGCTGAGAAACCCAAAGCAGCGAAGGGTCACGGACACGGTGGCGATCACGACATGTATTAATCAAATGCAGTGCAGACCTCAGGTCTGAAACTGTGACACCCCAAACGAGCGGTTCAATTGAACACTCCTTTGGTGTTAAGATTTAGAAAACGCCGACCAAGACTGGTCGGCGTTTTTTTTACGCACCCTCAACAAACAAGCCATTGCCAAAATGTGCTAAACTCTGGACTGAATTTTCATCAGTCAAACTCTACCAAAACTGGAAATCATCCCGATGAAACGCCCGCTCCTGACCGCAACCTTGCTCGCCTTCTTGATCGTCACCCCCGCATCGGTATTTGGCCAGGCGACTGAGGTACAGAGCGATTCGGTTCGCGCGATGAGTTTCAACATCCGCCTAGGGGTTGCCAAAGATGGTGACAATCATTGGGAAAAACGTAAAGAAACAGTCGTCCAAGCCATCACCGAGTTCGCGCCCGATTTTGTTGGAACCCAGGAGACCTATGAATTTCAGGCAAAATACATTGGTGAAAACCTTCCTCAATACACGTATGTTGGTCGCAGTCGACAACGCGACGGTAAAGGCGAGCAATGTGGCATATTTTATCTAACCAAACGATTCGACAAACTAGTGGAAGGGCATTTTTGGTTAAGTGAAACTCCGGATAAAGCGGGATCCAAAAGCTGGGATTCCTCGTTACCCCGCATGGCCACCTGGTTAAAACTGTGGGACAAAACCAACCAGTCCAGCTTTTATGTGATCAATACCCACTTCGATCACCGAGGGGCAATTGCCCGCAAAGAAAGCGCAACCCAAATCCGGAAATTCGTGAACGAGTTACCGAAGGGTTCAACAGTCATCGTAACGGGAGACTTCAACGCTGGTGCCAATTCAGCTCCTTACCAAGCTATGTTCGGTGATTCAACCGCTACCGGTGAGTCCCCGCTCTTGGATTCCTATGCAATTAAGCACGCAAACGGCAACGAACCTTCGGGAACCTTTAACGGTTTTAAGGGAACTGCGGACGGAGCGAGAATTGACTGGATCGCAGTCTCACGAAACATTTCAATTGAATCCGCTAACATCGATCGCATCGCGTTTGATGGCCGGTACCCTAGCGATCACTTTCCTGTCAACGCTGTGCTAAGACTTAAATAGCCGCGGAGGCAGGTCTGATGCACATTGCCCGACACTTGCCGCATCACCGCTTTGCCTTCGCCTAAACTGGCACGTTTGACCGAAGCATTTCACGGTCGGCAGGCAGTCCCTAGCGCAGCAAACTCGCGGTGTGGGGGCCCTACTAAATGACGACAGTATTCACACATCCCGCGGACGTCGCAAACGCAAATCGATCGATTCGTTTTTGACAATTTATTCGCTACAACCTGAACTAATTCAGCCCTCTTGAACCCCGTCTTTTCAAAGGCGAATTCAATCCCCACCTAGATTTCAAAACCACCGAAAATCCGGTTGTATCAAATATAAGAGTAGGTCGCAGTTCTAATCATTTAATTCGTTGATACTGGTACTTAATTTCAGAGCACATCCAACAATTTTTATCTACGAGTTAAGTTGCATAAACAGATTCGCGATACCAGTACACATAGGTGTGAGGTGTTGTCACAACGTTCAAAACAAATGAGGTTACTATGTTTAAGTTTGCTTTTCCTGCCATCATGTGTGTGGCTATGTGTTTCCCAATGATGGCTGCCGCTCAAGATTGCGGTGGTTGCGCTGAGAAAGATCCTTGCGCGAAAACTCGCAAGAAGATTGTTATGGTTCAAGTTCAGAAGGAAGTTTGCCGTCTGAAGTTTGAGTGTGTTACAGACGAGTGCGGTTGCACAAAGCGTAAGCTTACCCGCACTAAAGAGTGCGTTACACGATGCCGTCCAAGCATCGTTGACGTTGCTGTTGATCCTTGCAAGCGTAACTGCTTGTCAAAAATCAAGGGAATGATCCCGAACATTCGCTGCTGCAAGCCAGATCCTTGCTGCGGTGACGCAGAAGCTGCTGAGATGACTCCAGAGCCAGCTCCAGCTAACTAGGTTAAAAATACGTCATCGGCTAGCCACCTAGGCCGAACTGACGATTACTACAAAACCGAAGACACGAGCCAATTTGGCTCGTGTCTTTTTTTATACATATTAGTTTTTCAATTTTGGTAAACTGAGCAATGGTGCTGGTGGTAACCCCACCACAAGATTAAGCAAGACGCGTCTAGACAATCCCCTTGTTTGGCACGCCCGAATTGTCATCCATTAAATTCAGGATTACTCCCATCGATACTCGTGATCTCTTCGTCGGTACCGTCGCGACCATATTCGGCGTGATTTTTCTGACGGCAAGCATTCGAAACCGCGGCTGGGCCTTTCAATTGACAATTATCAAAGCCATCGCAACACAATTCGGCAAAAAAACCGAGAGAATCTGCGTCAGTCTGATTGGTGCGGGGTTACTGCTGGTCGGACTTTACCTCATCGCGACCTCGAAAATACCCGCCCAAAACTAGCAGCGTATTCCCAGAATCTAACGGCAGGAGCAACTCGGTAAGCCAAGGCCGCACCCCGGATCCTATTTGGAAAGAAATTTGTAAAGGTCGGCGAGATCAAGATCGGTTGCCTGATCAAGCAACCCTTCCGGCATCAACGACTTACTCGATCGCGTCTGAGATTCGATTTGGTCCCGATTGATACGGCGCGTTTTTCCGTCTGTCTGATGCAGCGTAATTCCATCGACCGATTCATAGACCATCGCCCCCTGAATATACTGTCCATCCACGGTCTCAATCGCAACCGCGCGGTAACGCTCCGGCACCTGCTGATTCGGATAAATAATTGCCCGGAATAGATCGTCTCGGCTGAATCTTTTCCCAAGCCCTTCCAATCGAGGGCCAAGTCGGCTCCCTGCGTCATGGCATCGGGCACACTGGAAGCTGTTATAAAGCGAAGCCCCACGCGATGCGTTCCCTTGACTCCAATCCACCGCGGCAAGCCGTTCAGCAAATCCCCGAGTCTCAGATTTCCGCTGCTGCTGATTTGTTTGAAATTCTAACGGGTGCTCAGTTTCAATCCATTTTGAGACGCGTTCAAGCATGTCGACCTGCACGTCTCCGCTTTTCTTGAATTCATACCCGAACTTTTGTCCAGTTTCCTTTTCCAAGAACATCACCAATTGGTCGCGAGCGGAAACCGACGATTTATCCCAGCTCATTCGTTGCAGTGCATTTGAAGCGGCCAAAACCGCCACGATGCCAACGGGTTGTGGAGTTCTTCTTAATCCAATTGCAGAATTTTTAATCGTTAGCACATCGGAGGAAGCCAAACCCGCCACGAACAATTCTCGATCGGCCAAATCGGGTGAACCCATCAAATTTGAAATGACCGCTGGCCGCAGATCTTGCCGGTTGGAAAATCTTCGAATGACTTCCAAACTCTCGAAGGAACCGTCCCGTCCCAATAGATCAAGATGCTCAAATCTAACTCGATCCGGATTAACTCGAATATAATCCAGTATCTTGGGGACTAGAACTGCCTTCGTCTGATCGCTGAATTCACTGGCAAAAAACAATTGTTCACCCTCTCCACTCAACTCATTGGCAAGCTGAATTTCGAAAGACTCTCCCCAGGCTTGCTTCAATCTTTGAAACAAAGACCTCAACCTTGGTTCAAAATTCCGATCGGTTGATAGTTGTTCGGAGCGAACTTGTCCGGCGATTGCTGCCAAAGCCCCAGCGACAACCGAACGCTCTGCGTTTGTTGATGAATCACCTGCATTCGATATAGCAGCCAGACAGATAAGCCAATGAATACGTTCTTCCAAACTAAGTTTCGGCTTTTCTAATTCCAAACTTATTTGAGCGAACAAACTTGGGGAATCGACCCCAGCTAACGCTGCAAGTCGCCCCAACTCTCTGCGATACTCTGTTTTGTTGAATGACTCAAGTTCGCGAGAGCCCTCAAGTAAACTTGAAATCTTGTCGGCAATTGCAACTCCCTGCGTTCGACTCAGTTCCATTGGAAAGCTCGGGGTGTACCCCGCAAACATCAACTTCGACTTCGCTCCACCACAGCCATCAAACACTAACTGCCCCAACCGAACCAAGAAGAGTGATCCCCGATCTTGAGCCACCGAATTTAAAATATCCGCTAATACTTCCAGTCGATTTTGATAATCGCTATTTTGCCTTGAGACGCGGCAAACAAGCTTCACTGGATCAGGCCAAGCTTCAACAAAAGGAATAGTTTCCTCGCTCCAATTCAAAAAAACCCTCATCCACAAGGCGGCATTTGAGGCATTCATCTCTAATACCCGCTCATTGAGATAATCACTGAGTCGTTGAATCTGCTGACTATCATATTTATTCCGCAAATCAGATTCACTCCAACCGATTAAAGATCGCAAAATCGCTTCGGGATCCTCATCGCTCACCTCTGAATTCAGCCACTGGCTCAACCAAACCTCACGCGGAGTCGAAGCGATCGGTCGGTCCTCTGCGTCCTTCGTAAAAATTGGGGCAGCACGCTCGAGTGGCGTCACTCGATAAACACCACCCTCCGTTCCTCTTCCACCAACACTAATCAAGAGATCACCAGCTGAATCGAAATCGAGATCAGTTACAGCGAATCCCGTTTGCCCTTTTGCCACCGCAAAATCTTGGAAGTTCAACCGGCTCGAACCAGTTTGGGACATTCTTGAAACCAAGACACGGCCAAACGTCCAGTCTGCAACAAAAATCGCATCAGCGTTAATCCCCGATGACGTTCCGTTAGTCGATCCGCCTGGCTTTGCAACCTTGACTCCTGTTGGACTTCCGCGGCCAAGTGAACCAACCACGGCTGGCATATCAAAAAAATAATCTGGGCGTTTCCAACCCGCAGAAACCCAGCCAGCATCGTCTCCGGCATACATTCGAAAGACTCGCGTTGGCCGATACCACGGCAGCGAAATATCGCGTTCACCGTCACTGTCATAGACAAACACACTCCCGTCGTTGGCAAAATCGAAATCATAGGCATTTCGAAAACCGTGTGCGAAAACTTCTTTCTTAGTCCAGTCAGGGCTAATCCTCATCAAGAACCCAGCGCGAGGATTTTTCACCGGCGCGCTAGAGAGCGAATTATACTCAGGCAAAATAGGCGTGCCATTGCCAGCAATTAGATACCACCAGCCATCAGCGCCTTTGCGAATCGCATGCGCATCATGCTCACCGCCAGTTTTAATCGCCAACATTTTCTCTGGTAGAGCATCGGCAACGCCATCTCGATCAACATCTGAAAACTTCCATATTCCACCGTCTCCAGTGCACAGAATTTCCGTCCCGTCAAAAGCCATGCCCTGTGCGCCCGATCTTAAACGACCCGAGAACAAAGTGGCGTTTTCAAAAACACCATCACCATCGGCGTCCACTAGCACTTTAATGTAACCGGGACCGGATACGAATACGCGACCGTCAGGATCAACCGCCATACAGAAAATGTTACTTGCGATTTTGTCAGTTGCGACCTGGGAAATCTTGAACCTATTGTCGACTGCGATTCCGTTGGAATCCTGCGCGGAGAGTCGGTTCGCGGGTAGACTTTCGTCTAGCGACAAGGCCAAGCACAAAGCTACCGCAAAAATCAGTAACCACCTCATGACAACTCACCCCTCCCGGGCTTGCTGAGCCTCAGAATGCTCAATTTACAGAACTTCTCCAGACTTAATTGTTGCATTCGAGGATTTCTCGGGCAAGCCTGAACTGCCTGCAAACCGCGTCAAAAGAACTCCTGTTGTGGCCACCGCTAACCCTACCAACGCCCACACGACCGGGATAGATTCATCCTCGCCGGGGAACCATGAATAACTACTTAAAGCGGGTTGGTAATAGGCTAGAAATACCACGATGCCGTTGTTTAACGAATGCAGAATCACTCCGGGCCAAATGGAATCAGATTTAAACGCTAAATAACCTAGCATCACCCCAATAAGTGTCGAAGGCAGCAAGCGGTCGAGCGCAATCACACTGTTCGAGAGAACATGGAACGAACCGAAGACCAGAGCCGATATCAAAATCGATTTCCAGACCGAGTTCCACTTCAAAAGCGAACGTAACAACATGCCCCTAAAAAACCACTCTTCACAGAGTGCAGGGATCACCGAGAACGCAAACAGAATCACAAACGGCGAGACCATCCTAATCCGAGCGACCTGTTCAGACGTCGTTTCGATTAACTTGGCATGCCACTGTTCCTGCTTCTCACTGCCGAACAAAATTCCATAGGCAGCATGCCACCCTTCGGTCATGGTCATGACCAAAGGCCAAAGACTAAGACCAAGCAGAACTGCCGCCAGCAGAAAAACAATCCTCGGGCGTTTGAGGCCAAAACCGCCTCGAAAACTAGTATTTTGATGTCGCGCCACCAAGGCAGGTAAAACCATAAAGGCCAAACAGGTGAAAACACCCATCATCCCATAACGGAAACTCAAGTCAGCCGTCGTCTCCGCAGGCAACCTTCCCAAGAAGCCAATCGAAAGAAAATTTAGCGGAAACAGCATTACAAGACAGAATAGAGTCGCCGCCAAAGGCACCACGACGTTTGCACGCGTAGGGCGTTGAAACATTTCAACTAAGCTACCGTCGCCAGAATAAAGAATCGAATCCGATCCAAAAATCCGAGCAGCTAGACAAATTGCTAAATAAGTGTAGACGAGCGTGGAAATCACCGCGACAAACGATGGCACCAAAATAACTTCGTTGTTGATAACATCCCGAGCTAACAAAAGAATGTTGACCATCGGCACGACGGCGTTCACTCCATCAAGCGAAATCCCGGGAGCCATCGCCATCAATCCGGGGCCAAGCGAGAGAATAATAATTGGGATCAAATAAACCTGAGCTTCTTTGAAACTCTTGGCAAAACTCGTAACGGCCAAGAGCAACGCTGAAAAGAACGCACCGAACAGAATCAGTAGCAGAAAGATCTGTACCATCACGCGGAAATCGAAAATGCCGCCGCCAAATTGCTGATCCAGTTGGAAAACCCAAATGGTCACAAACATCCCGATTAGATTCAACAATGCTGTAAAAATAGCGACCGTTAAAACGGCAATGAATTTGGCGACCAAAATCCCGACGCGAGGTAAAGGTGCCGCCATCAGAGTCTCAAGCGTTCCCCGTTCGCGTTCGCCAGCCGTCAAATCAATCGCTGGATAGACCGCACCCGTGATCGTCATTAGCACCAAGATTAATGGAACCAATGAGGCCAGTGGAAAAGCGGACGGCGCTTCTTGCGCTACAGTTTCCCCAATTAATTTGCGGCCAACGTTGACCACCGGTTCAATCGAAATCCCAGCCATTTGCAGCCGAAATTCCCGATCAGCCAGATTGGCTTTTTCGAGCTCTTGTGCCAAATGGT
>Ga0075437_13612_pt1 | contig 45329 bp, 33 predicted proteins | sample MintriMetagenome_FD_74266 | JGI IMG/M metagenome (GOLD analysis project Ga0075437, IMG submission 74266) | Marine eukaryotic communities from Monterey Bay, USA to study complex ecological interactions - Minidiscus trioculatus and... | ecosystem: Environmental > Aquatic > Marine > Unclassified...
ATACACGACGGCGTAATGCCGAAAAGGCAAAGTTGATGATTGAAAATCATGAAAAATGGCAACGTTCTCAACAGCAAATTTCAATGGAGCTCAATGGAGGAGGCAACAACACTTCGTCAAGTACAACTGCAATATATGCATCATTCAAAGGCAGCAGCACTTCCTACTACAGATCACAACCATCCCGTACTGCCAAATCCAAATCCATATCCTACACTTCTTCCCCTCAACACAAAACTACACCAAAACGTATCCAACAATGGCATACCAATCTCTCCCTCTTGAAAGCCTACCATACTCAACATCAATCATACAATATATCCCGAACTTCAAACAATGGAAAGTATAAACCATTGGCAGATTGGTTAAATCGACAACGTATACAATATAATAAATATAAGAATAATGAAAAACATACATTGGATAATGAACGGGTTGGGATGTTAGAGGGATTAAATGGTGTTTGGTGGAAACGTACCCGTGCTTCTACTTCAAATGGCAGTAGGAAGAGAGAAGTATCATTTGGTAAGAGTAGAGGAAAAGATATTAATATTGCACGACAGTTATGGAGTGAACGTAATCAACAAGATGATATTATGTCGTCATCATCAACAGATGATGATACAAGTATATTGGATAAAATGGAACGTGAAGTATATAGTGATTCCGAATCCGAATATGGCCGCCTGAGTCCTAAAAAGGAAGAAGATGTTGGTTCATATTATTATGATTCTTATTCAGACGAGTATGAAAGTGATAAAGGTAGAAGAGGAGACGACGGCATGGCAGCAAGGAGCAGAAGAGAGTACGAGTCTGAAGAAGATTCACGTGAAGAAGACTACTACAATCAAAAGCTAACACCCACAAAGAAGAAGAGGAGCAACTCCACGAACAACACGACAAGTAAAGGAAAGAGCTCTTTGGAACAAGTGGCACCTCCTGAGAAAGTTAGTCATCATATTAGGTCACCAAAAAGGAGAAGAAGAAAGTTGTCAAAGCGTCGTAAGAGGTCAAATGAAGACTACTACGACCAATATGATGATGACAGACGACGAAGATCGTACTCGCCACAATATCAGTCGGCCAGGCATCATGAAATGGATAGAAGACAGCGCTCCTCCTCGTCTAGTAGACGACCATTCTATCATGACGATGAAAGATCCTTAATGTCAGAAGAAGGTATAACCTCACAAGAAGAAGAGGATACCAACAGCGCTTCATTAATGATTGAAGAAGAACATTACATACGTCGTAGTAGTCAAAAGAAGAGGAAACGAGTAAGACGACGTAGTAATCATGATGACGACGACTATCATTATCACAGACCTCATCGTGGTGGTGGAAGTGAACTAGTAAGACAACAAAAACCAATGAATGAAATTATAATCTCACCATCTAATATTGGCACTGCTGTTGCTGCTCAATCAGCAACGACATTGTCAACACTTGAACGTAACAAGTTATTAGCCGAATATGGAAAGTTATATGAACGTCAATGTTATATTTATGAAAGGAAGACGAGGTTAGAGTTGGAGTTAAGGGCGATACATTCTATGTTATTGGAAAATAATCGTAAGAGTGAGATGAGTAGTGCTAATGTTGGAATGATTGGTAATGGTGGTGGCGGTATGTCAATTGGTGGTGATAGTTTGGTTGGGAGTTTGGGCAGTGCTAATAAGCTATTGACTGTTGGAGATAAATGAATTGAATAACGCTATTAGGTATACAAAGTATTAGTTTGAAGGAAGCGGAGTAAAGACATGAGTACTGTTGAGATCTAATTATATAAAGAGAATCTTGTACTCTATTAGTCTACTCTATTCATCCAACCTCAGCTTTTGTCTCTCTTAGAAGGGGACCTGGGGATGATCATACACTTCCTATCGCCCACTCATTAACTTTTCTGACCCAGATACTAATAGTAGATACCGAGTACCCAATAGATTCGCGGGGCTTCTTTATTTTATTGCCTTTTTGGGCTTACCTAATTATTACTCATTATATGTTATTTTAGTGATAACCCCGGTATCTTTAGTACTGTATACTACAAATATAGTTAATTTCTAATGATACCCCATTATGCTACTACCCCTCGGGGTTAGTTATACATGGGTACTTATTGCATTATCAGCCCTAGTGGTGCTCGGTTATTGTCTCATTAAAGGGGCTCTCCTCAAAAACCATGCCCAAAAATAACAATAACGAGGCTGTACATCTCTTCATAATATTTCATCTACAAAGTATTATCAATATATATCCTACTATCCAATAGAGTGCTCTATCTGATTGTTGTTATATTATCGTCGTCATCTCAATTATATAGATCGACATACTAACACCTCACACAACTCACAACTAAAAGTCTATCCAACCACATAAAACTTATTCAACAAACTAAACAACTACACAACTAAACACAATGTTTAAAACACTAGCACTAACAATAGCCCTCTTCGGATCAGCCGGCGCCGTCGATTGTTCACCAGAATGGACAGGTCTACATTCCAAGGGTGACTTAATCTCCTATACAGAAACAGTAACCACCTACTATTGTTGTTATGACTCTGAAGACGATGGTTGTACAATGGGCACACCAGGTTGTACTTGCAAGGATGTTACCAAGTTAGCCGCCCCCACAACTTGTCAAAAGGGTAGATCTCAAACAATGGTTGAGGATGAGTCACATAATTATGAATGTGAAGTTGAAGCGTTCTGTAATGATGCTACCTATCAGCCTGGTAATACACCAGTGGATTATTCTGCAGCAGCTTGGGAGAAGGATGATGAACAGTGTGATGTAAGTTGTTGTTGTTTTTTTTTATATCGTTTTTTTTTTTAGTGCCCCGCATACACCCGACTAAAATACTCACGATATAATATCCCCTCCTCCTTCACTCACCACCACCACCCCCTCCCAGCTCCCGATTGTTCCGGCTCCCGCTCCCGCTCTTTGGAATACTGCTACACCCGAATGTCCCCCTCTGTATGAGACTGCCCTAGCCAACGATGCCATTGGCGAAAATACAATCGTATCAGTCGTCGAGGGTGCTTACAACATCGTGTACCAATGTGATGACGGAGTAAACTCCCTATTCTGTTCCATGACCTCCTATGAACCCGGCAGGGGTAAAAATCAATTCTACACCGATTATTGGACCGACATTGGTCGATGTACCGGATCACCTGGAGATTTAGACCCAGCCGACTATCCCGAGAATGAGGGATTAACTCCCCAAGGTGGATGTCCCCAAGAATATGAATATGTCTCCTCTCAAGATAATTATAATGCTGGTGATAAGGTATCCGTGAATAATATTGTTTATGAATGTAAGAAGGATGCCGTGCCTGGTCCCAACTGTGGACAGGCCGGGAATAAACCTGATACTTCTGCTGGGGATACAGCATGGACTAAACTTGGTTCATGTTCGGGTACTATTGAACCAACAGTCTCCCCAACGATTGATATGTTGAATTATCCCGATGGTATCCCCGGATGTCCCGCACCTTATGAAGAGGGTACTGATGCACCTGATTACGAGAAGGATGATAAGGTATCCGGTACAGACGAGGTTGGTGATGGATATTACCAAGTATACAAGTGTAAATCCACTACCAATGGACGATGTGGTCAAGCGGGATATGAACCAGGTGTAGATGATGGTCGTAATCCACCCGCTTGGACTGATGCATGGGTCGAAGATGGATTATGTCAGGGTACGATTTCACCCACTATTGCACCATCGTTTGATCCACTTGATGTTGCCGCTGGTTGTCCTGATACATTAGACTTCCCTAACACAATTGAAAAGGGTGATATGGTCTCCGTGGACTTATCAGGTGATGTTGAGATGATTTACAAGTGTAAGGTAACTGGATGGTGTCGATCTGATGTCTACGAACCTGGTGCCGACCCTGATTATTCAAGTATGGCGTGGGAGAAGATTGGACCTTGTACTGGTACCTACGGGCCCACACCCGCACCTCTAGATTGTTTTGATACAACGAACTACAAGTTTGGTAGTTGTGCAACAGGTGATACTAAAGTTGATGTTACTCTTCCTTTTGGTTTTGATGTTGATGACATCGGTAAATGTCAGTGTACCGGCGTGGACGCTGATGGTGTTGCCATCACTGAAAAATGCAAAGAAGGTAGCACTGGCTGCACATGTTCTACCGGACCCACCGAGACCTGTACCTATTTCCAAGAGGGACAGGGTGGTTGCGCTTGTACTGCCGTCACACCCGCAGCGACAGAAGCTTGCTCCCCTGGTGATGGATCACCAAACTGTGATTGTACCTACAGTGAGACTGGTGTACCAACTTGCACAAGGCCCGAAATTGAATGCGTACGTACAGGAGATAAGATCTGCACCAAGGCCTCAAAAGAATGCGAGAAGCTTGTTGCTTCTTCATCTGGTGATATCCCCATTACTGTTGAAGTCGTGGAATATGACGAAGATACCGATTACGACGCTGGGAGTGTTATTCGCATTCATGCCAAAAAGTACAAGTGCAAGTCCTATCCTGCAAGTTTGTGGTGTAAGCAAGATGGTTATGGGCCAGATGATCAATATTTCGACCTGGCTTGGTCTGAGGATGGATTTTGCCCCACCGTTGCACCAACTCCTGCACCGACAGATCCTCTCCGTGTCCGTTATCTACGCGGTGAGTAGATTTTCCGACTTCTCAGTTGGGAATCCTCATGCAAGATTATGTAATTCAAGATTTTAGAGATAAGACGCCGTAGTCTCTACATTTTATAGTATAGATATACTCAAACTTGTACGACTCTCCCATCAACTTATCACTACGGGAGAGACAAGACTTTGAGTATCATGGGATTGGGGGAATATAGTATATGGTAGAACACTGTGTTGTAATATAAAAGAAATGAGTTGATATTAAATCCTAGTTTGTACTAAACCGTGTTATGTTTAGAGTAAGTAGAGAGACAGAGGCTCGCTTAGTATTATCTCCTCATCTTGGACTTTGATCTCATTGAGTATCTAATACGCTTATCATAACCGAAGTAGCACCAAGACATTCACCATCATTATCTAATACCTTTAATGCCTCCAACTGTACAACTTGCTTATCATCAACATATATTAACCCATTCAATGCTAATATGAATAAAGGAGGAGCATAATAAAGAAGTGTATAAGTTTCTTCATTTACAATGCAATTTACGAAAAACAAAACTTACAATCCATGACAAACTTTGTTAAATTATCAATATCAGACCGATTATTGTAATATTTACTTGGTGAATTTGATTTTAATCGATTAGGACCTGGCTTATTGGATATGAAATGTGATTTAGGTCGTTTCATTCTGAATATTATTGATAGTTTGAGAAAATCTTGGGAAGAAAAGAGTACGGATGGAGTGGTATTCTCTTTACTATTATCTTCGTCGTCGTTGTCGTCAAGAATTGTGGGATGATACCGTCTAGGTAATAATTGTAATAAACAATCTTTGAAATTCTCTTGTGCAGCTTTCGACGGGTTGTATACAAATCCACGTGCAGTACGATGACGAATCAATACTCGTGGGTTTCCTCTTATTGTAAATTTTATACTTCTTGGGCTATCTAGGTTTATGTCATGTAATTGTAGTTGATCACGAAGTGTTTTCTGTTCTCCTTTACTTTCTCCTTTTGTAGATAATATACCGGAGGTATGTATTTGATCATTTGCTATAATTATGAATGGATCATTGATATCATGCCAATAATTTGGTTGTGCTATAGATTTGCTTCTTTTAGTTGGTGGCTTCTTTCTTCCGGCCGCCGGAGTTGTCACAATCGGGGAAATATCATCGTCAACTACTTTACTATTACCATTGACTATATCTGATACTATATCTGACTTCTTCTTTGCCATTGTTGCAATTCTACAAGTACAACTTTTGCTCACCACAAGTTTGTTTTTATGTATGTTGTTTGATATCTTGTTTTGTTGTATTGCAGAATGTGATTGTGTGAAAGCCTTGCATATGTCAACGAGTACTACGGCCACCAAAAGAATAGCTAATTGTATATCGTGTCGTCTTTGTATAAATGTCATGATGCTATATTATATCATTGCAAGTAGGTTAGTAGGTAGTAAGTTGATGCCATGGCATGACATTTCACATTTCAACTCTTTTACGGTTCAATCGCCATATTTCATGAGAGTGTGATGGCCTCTCGTATCCGCCATCCGCCAATGCTAATCAGTCTGCCGATAAGAGTGGAGAGCACAGCTATCATGTATCACTCACGACATTGCATTGGATACATCATTCGGTGGCGTAACTTCTACCGTCGTCAGAGTATTGGTGTTTGTAGTAGTATTAGCACAACATCTTTCTCAAATTTTGATGTTGCATATCATTATCCATCAATTGGATTGCAATATCAAAGTAGAGCACTATACAGTATACTCTCTTCTACAATATCATCATCTCATATATTGATCAGCAATATGAAAACTCGTGCATCGTCACCTACAAGCAGATGCTTCTCATCATTCTCAACTACGGCATCAATCAATACTAAGACATATAAATATGGATGCACAAACCTAAAAGATCGGCTACAACTATCTATATTAAAACCAAGACAATCTGCCGAGATTGAAGATGAATTATATTCTAAAATCAACAGCACTAGTAGTGTTAGTGAAGATGGAAGTGAGGATGGAAGGGAGGGTCGTTTAGTTGATCCAATACTAAACAAACCAATATCAAGGAATGGATTAGATTGGATTAAATCTGTTAGTGTACCTTCATCGTTAGTCATTACTATTGACAGAAGCAGTACTACTAATGATAATGGAATAGATGAGAGTGATTATTCAATAACAATTACTCTTCAACCACCAACATTATTACATCCAAGGTTAGATGAGTTATCGTCTAATGTGGCACAAGTTGTTCAAGAGGAGATTGTTTCATTGATATCTAATAATCAACAGCGCTATACTACCTTGTTTAGTAGTGATATAGAAATGTCAATGGTACGTCCTGATCAAGTTGGTGTTAAAGTCATCATCTCACCACAATCTACTGCACAATCATCACAACATTCATCAGCTACACTAAAATCATTCACCTCTCAACAACAACAAACTAAAGTATCAAAAGCATTACAAAATATCAAACACTTCATAGCAGTATACAGCTGCAAGGGAGGTGTTGGTAAATCAACAATAGCAACAAATTTAGCATATCAATTATCTAATATGGGTGGTAAGATTGGTTTATTAGATGTTGATGTCTATGGACCGTCATTACCATTGTTGGTGAAACCTGAGGATGTAACCGTACGTCAATCACCAACTGATGATAAATCTTCAGCTAGTAATGATAATGATACCTCAATTGACATGATTGAACCAATAATACATAATAATGTGAAACTAATGTCACTAGGGTATGTTTCACCAACAAGTGGCGTACCAGGCTCGGGGATAAACTCAACATCCGCCACTGTCCTTCGTGGACCAATGGCAGGTAGAGTAGTATCACAATTACTCAAGGGTACCAATTGGGGTAATCTGGATATATTAGTGTTGGACTTACCACCTGGTACGGGTGATGTACAATTAGAGATATGTCAATCAATACAATTATCGGGTGCCGTGGCAGTTAGTACACCTAGTAAGTTGGCATGGAGTGATGTTATGAAGGGTGTTTCAATGTTTGGCCAATTGAATGTTCGAACGTTATGTGTTGTTGAGAATATGTCCTACTTTGAATGTGAGGGTGGTGGACGGCATTATCCGTTTGGTAAGGCCAAGGCATTGGGAGATAATGTTGATTACAAGCATAGTGAAGATGATGAGAGTAGTGGAGGTAGCTTGGCGGAGCATTATCTACCAGCATCATCACATGTATTTCATTTACCGATATCGTCGAGAGTGAACGATGCCAATGATTCTGGTATGCCATTATGCTGTGTTGATGATGATGATGATACAATGGAAGAAGAAGGAGGAGAAGAACGAGCAACATTTGCCAAGCTTGCTAATGCAATATCAACAGATTTACTTCTCCTACAACATAATCAAACTCCATTATCATCAAGATCATCACAACAGACTGATTCAAGTGGTAGAAAGAAGGCTGTACTAACAGTATCAATCACCGAGGCCGGTGAGGACACAGAGTTCGATGTACCATTTACACAGTTAAGTGTTGATAATGAGTCAAGAAACTTTACTGTCCGATTGTTTTCAAACGACGGTGGGTATCAAAAGGTAGTTTCTGGTAGAGAGTTGAGATGTCGAGACCCAAGGACTGGAGAAGTTGATGAAACATTGGCTAAAGTATCATCAGTACCACAAAGTGGTGGCGGATGTGGAAGTACTACATCAACTCCATCAGCATCATCAATGGTACAACATCATACAGCTAGTATTGGTTTTACCGACCAGCATGATGATTTGTTTCCTGTCAATCTTACAAAGAAGGGGAATTATGGATATGAAGTTGAGTGGAAAGACGGCTCTAAGATCATATACTCCCTGCTTTCCATTGCCATGGCTGCTGGAGGGAAGGCTAGATAGTACTACTCGCTTGCTTATAACATAGATATTATAAGTAATCATTAAAGTTGGATCTCTTCCAAGGCTTCATAGTATCCAAGGTCTACTGCTAAATCAAGCCATGGTTGAGCTTTCTTTGGGTCATCTCTTTTGTATTCTTGGTAAAGGTTCCAAGCCGCCTCTTCACTCCCCTCATCAGGAGCCATAGAACTAGCACCCTCCCAAAATGATATAGCCTTTATTCTGTCCTTCTTTACGCCGATTCCATACATGTGACACCAACCTAGATTGAATAAGAGAAGCGCATTTATTCTTCCACTGTCATAACATGCTTTGTATAACTTATACGCGTCTTGCCCGTCATCATTCGACTCTAGCAATGCTCCCTTTTTGTTCACTCCGGTTGGATTGCCAACTAAAGCACAATATTCTATCAACTCAATGCCCAGTGCTACATTCCTCTTCACTCCTATACCTTTACGAAGGCATCCTCCCAACACAGCACAACCATCTAAGTGTCCTTGTATTGCAGCTGCGGCATGGAACTGAGCTGAGAGTTTGGCATTTCGTGTAACACTTCCGAATCCACTATGCAGTAGAAGAGCATAGGAATGTTGTGCATCTGGATAGCCTAGAAGTGCTCTTTCTTTGAAGTAATCTGCTCTATCTGAGAATGCTCTACTAGAATTGAAAGGACACTCTCCTTCTAACATTGTCATATTGCTCTGTGTGTCTAATATCATTGGTATTTTCAGCAATTCACTTGTATCTGAATTATTGTTTGTGGTTGTTGTACAATCCCAAAGTTCATTTGCTACTGATTGGATCTCTTTTAGAAGATGTATTGGTATTTCCTTACAAGATACAGTCGAGTAGCCATCAACATTTTTCAATGTTTGAAAGTGATATCTATTAGTAATCTTGGTATAAGCCGACGGAGGAGGAAGAACAAAACCAATCGAGAGTTGCAATATACGACAAGTAAATAGGAAGAATGTTATGGACAGTGATGTCTGATGTATATGGCATATCATGTTGTGTCGACTATCCACCAACTGACATTGATGGCTAAAGTTTTTGCAATTGATATCTATGGTGAAAGTTATTTGTGCATATATGATGTGAGTGTTTTTTACTTCTTCTTTCCCCATATGTTCAGAACTCCTTCTTAACAAAGTGCTATTCATAAAGGAGCATCACAATAATGTTGATAGATGAGATAAGATTGGCGTTAGTGGTAGACAGAGCTCTATCAGCCATATTATACTCTACTCCATTATCATACTAAGTAGATATGGCGATCAAACCGTATCCATCAACTACTTCAATCGACTCAAATCACCTACTTTCATCGGCCACATGAAGACGCAATCATCATGACATTTATACAAAGACGACACGATATACTATCAGCTATTGTTTTGGTTGCCGTAGTACTCGTTGACATATGCAAGGCTTTCACTCTACCTACTGCAATACAACAAAGCAAGATATCAAACAACATACATAAAAACAAACTTGTGCACTTTGATGGATATAAAACAACCACGGCATTACAAAATGGTATAATAATAGACGTACCAGATGATTTCTTCACAGCAACCTTCTTCTCAATCGGACTATTCTACTCACTAGGTAAAGCCTACAATCGATACCTATTAGAAGAAGTAGCATTCGAACAACGTAAATTTGAAGCACGTGAACGTAAATTACAAGAAGATCCAACAGTAAGTGAATTAGATGTCCGACGTGAGGAAAGTATGAATTGGCCAAGTGTATATGCACGTAAATTTCGTGGTGAGGGTGAGACTTATGTTAATGAACGTAATTCTAAAGATGGTAGTAGAAGGGAAAGACGTGGTGTTGCGGTATTGGATCGAGAAGATGATGAATTAAATGAAGATGAATTTAATTCACAAATGACTGATGAGGAAATAAATACATTCGAAAGTACGTATGGTGTTGAGTATGATCCATATTATGAAGAACCGTATGAAGAATCAGGTAAGTATACGAGTTTTTTCGTATTTGCAGAATGAGTTGTATTTGTGCATAAGATATGTCATGAATCAGATACTAACCTCCTCCTATCCCCATTTTTCTTCTTGAATAAAATCTATATGTTATATGAACCTTACTTCTCATTCCCCTCAGAATTACCAGCAGGAAAGTATAAAGAAGATAAAAGTTATGGTGATAGACGATATGAGAATGGTGAAATATTCTATAAAGATGAAGGTAGTGGATTATTCTATAGACAGGGTAGTAGACCTAGACAGAAGAAGTTTTGGAATATGAATTCATCCTAAGAAGAAGAAGAGAAGAAAGAGGGAGATTCAGTATGTGTTTGTTAGATGTTGTTGTTTGACGAATTGGAGACTGCAAACAAGTGTATTTAAGAGCAGTAGATAGATTCTAGAAACGTGTGCTGGAACTGGTTAAGATACTTAACCGAGTAAATGAGTATAAAACTAATTTGGCAGTTGAGTAAGCGATACTAAAGTAATCATTCTCTATTGAAACCATTAATTCTTCTTATTGTATTCGTTGTGTATTAGGAGATATAAACTAGGCACTAAACAATCTGCAACCAATAATCGCTGAAATGAACCATATCAAAGCTGCAACACCACAATATATTGCAAAGCCTATCCGTTTACTCGGTGGTTCAATTAAATCTGTAGCAACTGCAGCATATATACCACCTAGATAATTCAACGTGACCAATAAATGAGTACCAACAATAGACCAAGATGCACACTTAGACGAGATCGCTGTTCGTCGAGTACCTCTTTGTTTCCATCTAGATATTAATATAATTGTATGTGTAATTAGTACTGTAAGGAAGGATACAACTCCTGCATCAAAACTATTTTTTATTGTATTGATAATTGCCCATATCCAAAATATTAAAGATATGATAATGAATGATATACTAAAGTAATATTGCTGTTTGGATTTTGATGTATTGTTGCTTTGCATCATTTCTTGTGATGTGTCCAGGTTTGGGTCTGACATATGTTGTGATCTGTTCATATATATTAGATAGAGAAACGATCATAAACAACGCAATAAGCTCGAGCTTTTATGGTATCAAAGGTAAGGAAGGAAGGTATCATTGATGCTATGAGTAGTGAGTTTGACATACAGTAGTGAACATGAAGGCTGAAGGACAAACCAAGTTAGTAGTAGGATACCGGAGATATCTTTTTTCTGCAAGTAGTAGTAATTGAAATTGATTGGATTTGATATAGAAGTTGTATGAGTTACGATACCTTGATACCATGACAAACTACATATTAGGAAGCCGTATAATCCAATCAATACTACCAACAATCATCAAAGATAATATCGAAGTTGCCACGTTTTTTGCAATACTAACATATGTATTGTTTTTAATAAATTGGTTGGTAACAACTGATTGGATTGAAAAGTTACATTTATTTTCGGGTGCTACCTGTGCTATTGGTGGTGAGTACTATATAATATGCTGCGTGATATACTGTATTGTTTTGGTACACAAACTGAGATTCACTCATCATTCACTATGATATCAATACATATCGACAGTCTTCTATTTGCATTACTCGGAGGTAGCCTTCTTGGCAAAGTATGAAGGGCCATTCATTGCCTTATGGTGTATGTTACTATATTATCATTACTCAACATGGAAGAATAATTATGAACGTGTTAAGAATGAACTTAACGGCAGTACCGTATCAGCATCAATGAGACCATATCAAGGATCATTATTTAGATTTTTCATTATACATCCAACCACGAAGAATGCATCCAATCAATGGAATCCGCCACCATTTAAGAATACGATACATGTACTATTAATAGCTGGATATGTCTTTATATTAGGATTACATTGTGCAGCCTTCTTCACGCCATTACATTGTCTTGATCCCGTGGGTAGTGAGGGATTATCAATACTACAAAAGATATCGTTACACTTTACATCAACAAGACATCATAGTTCAACATTATTATGTTGTAGATATAATTATGCCATGAGAGGTTTTGAGACACATCAAATGAATCGTAATTATTGTTCTGGACGTGTTCGTATTGCATTCGCTGGATCATGGAGTACAGGCAAGACATATTTACTGGGTGGTCTTCTTGGGAAGAATTATAGTACGGCCCAGTCGGCACCGGCACCTACCACTGACAAGTTTGTTTGTATTGCCGCTGGGGCACCATATTCTAATCCAATACATAGTGATGATTATGAACAACGAAAGAATTGCGAGATTATGGAACATGTGAATGATGTCGTTCGGTCTAAATGTGGAGGACAGGCCATGTCAAATGTGTTAGATGTTGCCGATACCAATACAGAGTTTGGAGACTTTGTCTTTTTTGACATGCCGGGATGGCAGACTGAGTATGGGAATGATTGTGTATATAACACATACTTCCATCAGTTGATAGATAAGGTAGACTTTACATACGTCGTATGGGATGTCCATCATGGTAAGGTGAGTAGAACTTAATTGTGCACAATGGTCACAGACCACCCTTTGATCTGGGTATTCTATGTTCTAATTGTGAAACTAGTGATGAATGTATGTATAGACGACATACTCACTTAGCCGTGGATTGGGTTGACTTGTGCATATGATGTGGTTTTGCAATTCCACTACCAAATACTAACCACCCTCCCTCCCTCTCTTCTTGGATAAACTTTTGACCATTGAACTTCTGACTCCCTAAGATCGAAGATGACTTTGCCGAGTTCTTCCGAAACAAAGCTCGTGGTACAAACTACGAATTGATATACAATCGATACAATCGAGATAATGTTGATATGTCCTTCCTTAACCAACAGTATGCAAAGATGAGCACTGGTCAAGAAATCTTATCAGAAATGTACACAACCAAAGTTCATGAAAATAATACACACTCTGCATCTCAGTTTGAGGAAGATATATTACACCTCCGATCGAAGATAAAGAGTGTGAATCAGACAGTCCATGACAACCGTAAGAAGATGATGAAAGAGAATCTACTTCTTTATCGTAATAAAATGAGTGGAATCAACTCTCTTCGAAGATTGAAGATATGTGATAGGTTGATTAATGAAGATTTGAACTTGCATGTTGAGCCACGAACATATCACTGGCAATGGATGGGGCTAGAACTTTAAATGATTCAGTAACGAGTTGCGACTGTTATCGACTCTATGTAAGATGACTCATTGAAGTAACAGCTGTTTGGTTGACAATCATCTTCTAGTTTTTGTCATCTCTACCAATCAAATAAATATATGAATCATATAATCACACCCAAGTTAAGATCTTCTTCTATCGTTCCCCCCATTTCTACTGTTTGCTCACAACCTTCTTATCCCTCTGTTCTCGAGTCCTCCTTCATTCACTTTATAGCATACCCCTGCCAAGGTAAGCCTTGACAACATTCCTAGCCACTGCCACAGCTCCCGCCGCTACAATCAATGTAACACCCTTGACAATTCTCCTCTTTCCACCAGGTTTCTTTGTTTCTGCCACTTCTGTAGATGCCACTGCTGCAACCTCCTTCTTCTCTTCTTCTACTGCCGGTGGTGCAGGAGGAGAAGCCTTTGAACTCATCTTATCCTTAGTTTCTTGAACACCCTTCTTTTGTACCTCGGCCTTTGCCTTTTCTGTACTAGCTAATAATTCTTTACTGGGAATACTTGCCTTACCTGGCTTTGCTGTAACTACTGGTACTGATGGTTCTGGTTCTGGCTCTGGTTCTTTCTTCTCCTCCACTACTGCTGCTGCTTTTGCTTTTGTTTTCTTTCCGAAAAATCCTTTTTGTGCAGGTGTTACTTCTGGTTCTGGGGTTTCTACAGTCTCTTCTTCCTCAACCTTTCATAAGATCATTTTACAACCAAAATATTAGATCAGTATCATGTGCACAAAACAACATTATAAATTACAAAAACTCTTACCTTATCCAAAACAGCCACGGCACTACCACCTAAAACAGCTAAATCAACATTCTCGGTATTATCTGTCTTATATTGTCCTTTACTATTCGAGTTACCCATTGCAATACCCAAACCGACCGGTAGGATTAATGCTAATTGTCCTATAATATCAGCATCAACTGCTGATGAAATTAAGTATGGATCTGATACAATGTTATGAGATGTTGTTGACGATGCTCGTGATCGTTGTTGTTGTGTGTAGGATGGGGTGGGGGTGAATGCACTAACAGAAAGAGCATTGGATAGTAGGATGACAGCTGCTGATGTTGTTTTTGAAAACTTCATTTTTGTTGTATGTATCTTTCTATGTTTTTATTATGAAATGGGCAGCTATATGTTCGTATTATTCTTCTCCCAACAAATGATAGTATTATCCAGTATCTGCAATCAGATATCAGCGCCGCTACAACCCTCCAATAGTTGTAAATAGTAGAGGAGGTTTATAGATGAGTTGAAGTTGATGTGACAAAGATACTAAGACTAAGATGGCGATAAAACCGTCAATCTCGAGCGAGTGAGCGAGCAAATACAAGATGTCGAGGCAAACAAAGCAGAGCCAGATAGAGCCGAGTTGCTCAGGTTGTGAGAGTAGAGATGATTGGCCAATAGTTCTATAGCAAATAATAAATCTTGTTTTTGATTAATTTAAGATTTGGGTATTTATAAACTTGTCATAATAATAATCTTCAATATTTTATCAGTTATATTACAATTACTATGACAGCTACTTCCTCCGAAGTTGTCACGGTTACTACCGATGACGGTGTCAGCTTATACTTGGAGACTACTACTGCAGCATCATCAACAGAGGAGAAAGATTCTACTATAGTCCACAATATCTTATTCGTACATGGATGGTTAAACTCACGACGGTTCTGGGATAGGAATGTTCAAGAGATAGCAAGTAGAGCTCCAAAGTCACGATGTATTTGCTACGATCAGCGATACCATGGCAAATCATCATCATCATCATCTGCATCCTCTTCTTCGCTCCCTTCCATTCCACTGCTAGCAAACGATCTGAAACAGGTAATTGAATTTCTAAAACTTGACAAAAATAACAATGATACATCATGGTTAACTCTCATCGGCTCCTCTATGGGTTGTAATGTTATATGGAGCTACATAAATGAAAATTACTTGGTATTATCAGAAATGAATAATGTAAAGCTAGTTTTCATAGACCAATCTCCATACATGTTCAAAGCTATCGATTGGAATCACTACAACAAAGGCATACATGATGAGGCTGGAATTAAATGGTTGCAAAACTTCCTTCAGGATGATAAACTTCAAACATTTACAGATTTAAACGTAAAGAGTAGCTCTGCAATACCATTGCCTAATGACATTCTTAATATGTTAGAAGGAGAAACACAGAAATGTCTCCCAGCATTAACCCAGCTTGGTTTATTATTTGAAGATTTAGTCAAAAGAGATTACAGAATGATTCTTCCACAAATTAGTTACCCCGTCTTAAACATGGCCGGTGGTGCTGAAAAATGTTATACTAAAGAATCAGTGTATAAAGTTGGCTCGTTAGTTCAGGATGGAGTTAACATTACTCATCCTGATGCTGGTCATTGGTTATATTTAGAAGATCCGGTGTGGTTTAATGAAAGGATAGTTCGATTTGTATTAAAGGGGCAGAGATATTAACGGTATATTATAATGACTAAAGTATCTTCATCTTTACATAAGTTACTACTTTCTCCTCTTAATCTGTGATCCATAGGGTATCCGTTTAACCTATCACTCCTTCATCAATCTCAACCTGATTTCATATCTATAAGACCATCCTTTGATCTATCGTAATTCGAGAGATATTTGTGTGAAAAAAAGATACCGTTTGTACTTTCAGTTTACCTCCCCGTCTTGGCCGGCGGATTAAATCCATAGCTTACAAACAGTGGTGAGTGGATATTCGTACACGTATATGTTATATTGTGAGGTATTTGAGTGACAGGCTAGGAACTTAGAATCTGAAGGTCGAGAAGATACTTATTTAATGTTTTGCGCATTGCAATGCCACTCGATATTATTTTTACAACTGATTGTTGTTGGTGGTGGTGGTGGTGGTGTTAATGCCGACTGTGCTAGATCTTTGTCACATATTTGTTTTGTTAACTTCATATGTCATGTGTTTTACCGCGGTGGTAATACTTCTGTATCTCAATTAATACTAATTCATGTGTACTAACATTTATGATAATATTTATGTTCTCCTCACATAATTTCATGTCTGCAGACCAAACTTGATATAATATGGCATCAGAAGAAGAACGTGCAAAAATTCTAGCAGAATACAAGGCTGCTGCTGCAGATGATGATGATAACGAGGTAGACTTTAACCCTGCCAATTATGATTCCGAGAATGATGATGAATTTACAGGTGACGAAGAATCATCTGATGATGAGGAAGATGCAATTGTCGATCCAGTGGTACTAAATGGTACTCTATATATCAATGATGAAGGACGGATTATTATTAGTGGTACATGGTGTTTACAATCTCAACTTGTCACAGAGTCTCAAGACTTGATGTGCACGAAACCTGTTGTGAAGCATCCGAAATTCAAATTAAAGAGTCAGGATAGAGTTTATGGAACTTCAGGTCCATCATCACTATCACAATCTTCAAATGAAGAGAAAAAGTCACGAAGGAGTGTATTGTTTGATATTCATCGTCCTACATTGTCGAAACTTCCGTCTACCGATAGTAGTAATGATGACAGTATACCAACTCGCCGTACAATGTGCTTTGACGGATTCTTCTTACAACCACCATCACCTTCAGAGGCTGATGCATCGACAGGTGAAAGCAACGAGAAACAGCAGGACAAGAAGATTAAGGAACGAGATGTTGAAATCTGTTTTACCACCGGAAATGATACCTCATCTTATAATGTGGTAGGTAGGGGTTATAACGAGTATGGACAGTTTGTGCTATCAAATGGTATATATACCCCACCACCGACAGATGCCATTAGTGGAACTAGGGCTAAGATTAAGGTTATGAAAACATATGGTAGTAGTGGAGATATTGGTGGCACCAAGGAAACTACCCGAAGTGGTACAGTAAAGCGTGGTCGACGACATAATGATGATGATAGCTTTGATGATGATTTTGATGAGAAGGCTGATTATGGTGAAGTTAATGAGTTGTGTGAGGATGCAGGATTGTCAATTGAAGAGCTGAGGGCCAAGTACTACGGTGGCGGCGGTGGTGATGGGGACGATGACGATGGTGGGGGTAAGGTAAAAGCTACTTCTCCTCAGATGAAAAGGGCAAGACTTGAAGAGGATGACGACGATGAGTGTGGTTTCTAAGTACTTAAAGGAGTAGGAATTGGGATAGGTGTACCTTGATGTCTCTTCTCCATCTTAGTGCTCTTATAATTTCTTCCTCATTGACAAAATCTCCAAATTCTTCTCTCCCATACTTCGACCATTACCATAACCAACAACTATCCACTCACCGCTCGGATGAACTGCAAGTGATACAGGAGATCCATTTGATAGTGGTATACTTGCACAGATACTGCGGTTGGCATTCATCTTCCGCCCTGCATTCAAGTTTGCTAATATAAGACCATCCCCTTGATGTGCTAAACCATCTTGATCCATCGATGAAGAAGAGTCAGTCTGAGATGAGGTTACTTTGCCATGATCTTCACACAAGATGTATTTATCCTTGGAAGGCAAAGTATAACGCTTTGTTTTTACATCTCCCAGCCATAGCATATTACTACTACCATCATTACCGCCAACGGCTGATGATGAAGGCACAGATTCATCTGGCAAACTAAATTGAAGAGCCATCCCTCCAAGGTTACCAAGAGGCTCATTCAATGAATTGAAACATTGTATACGAGGCGTATGATGAACAATTTTTAACTGAAGACTAATCTTTGATAATGCATTCGTTGCCGAAGAAGAAGATGATGGCAAACTAATTTCAGCTACGAATACCCATCCACACTTTACAACTATACCGACTTTGTACCATGTAACGTCTCTATTCGATCCATGTCTAATTAACGATAGCTGATGACCTGCCATCCATCTCCGATTAGGTAACCTTGCCTTGGAGTCAATCTTGGCATACTCCCTTGAGGCAAGCTGATGTATATCCCACGATGCGGCAATGGTAGGCGAAACTGACGTTGAAAATGCCTTCCGCGTGATTCGATTTGTATCCAGTAGTGCCAATGATGCTCCATTTCCGGCAACTAGTACAAGTGGCTGATGTTTTGGAACTTGCTGTTTCTGTCCCTTGGCATTGTTGTTAAGTGAAGTCGAAGAAAGTAGAGGAAGTGACAACAAATCACAAACACCTTCACCATTCCCAAAGACGGAAATTGACCATTGAGACTTGGCATTACTATTATTACCAATCGTTGGTGGTATTGTCCATAGTTGAACTGTGCCATAATTGCCTCCTGTAACGATTTGAGTCTTCTTATTGGATTGTATGAATATCGATTTTAGTATACCCTCGGAAGAACGACTTGATGGACGGCCATGGGTCGTTGCTGTTGCTAGATCTAGACCTCCAACGCGAAGACATGGTAGGGGAGACTTGTTACTTGCTATATCATAGATGTGTACTTCACTTTGATTACTGTGGACGATGATGGTTGGTGATACGAGACATTGAGAGATCGTTAGCTACTGTTAGATAAGCATTCCGAAACATCGAACAACAAAGGAAAGACATTCTCAACAAAATCAAGATAATGCATATGACACAATAAACAAAGTAACTCACGCAAATGAAACTAATAAATAATCCTGATTCTCTGGACACCACTTTACACTACTAATACGCGGTCTATTCCTCCCTTGTCGTGATGCTAGCCATGTTTTGCATTGAAATGATAGTATTGGGTTAGCCAATGATGGTATGATGGTGCTCTGTTGTTGTTGTTGCTGTGACTGCTCGTCTGAGGAGTTACCAGTTTCACTTTCTCTTCTCGGGGCATTATCAGTCTCATCATTTTTTCTTCTCGAGTCTTCTCTTACTTCATTTGTGTCATTCAAGCCTTCCATCTCCTTATCATCTTGATCCTCATCATTCTCTTGTGACTTCAAATGCAACTTATTAACCTCATTTCTCTTAGTAACATCTAATGAATAGACATCATCAAAGTCATATATACGTATATTTCCCTTGTCATCACCGGTGGCTAGTAGTATACCATCCTTATCGAATGACATGGTTGTTATTTCACCAATATTATTGTTGTTGTTATTGTTTGTTGATGAGGAAGTGGAAAGATTAACAGTATTTGATATATTGTAATGTTTCGATGAATGTACATATTGCCTTATATTATTTGATATATATGTCTTGTTACCACCAAGATATGTTCGTTGGTTCAATGTAGATAGTATATTTGTTTTCTTACTATTACTGCCATAACGTGTGGGTAGGTTATGTCCAATTATAGTATTGTTAATACCAAATTGTATTCTATTCTCAAGTTTCATTTGCTTCTTCATTTGTTGTTTTTGTTGCAATTCTTTTGTAATATCAACGTCTTCTTGATCCTTTGAAGAAACTATATCGGCATCTAATGTTGTCTGTACCTTATTATTACTTGGGATGTTGTTAGAGTTGGCTAATAATTCATCATTATCATCACTGAAATAATCAATTATATCATCATTATAATTAACATTACTCTTTACATCAATACAATTATCATTTATTGTTATAGACTTGGCTGATATAAAATTGTGTGACCGTTTTTTGTTGCTATCATTATTAATAGTGGTGCTGGAAGTACTAGATGTTGTTGCAGTAGATTTGACCAAGAAGGAATGTAAGCCAACCTGCTTCTTATCCTTCCTCTGCACCTTATTACTATTAGTATGTTGTCTGGGTGCACCATCATTACTAGCCGCAGGCTTATTTGTTATAACAGCCAACTGTGATAATGCCAAACTTTCATCATCACTACTGCTATTATCTAGCTCTTCTTCTCTAGTACTATTAGTTTGTTCTTTTTGAAGTCTTTTCCTCTTCTTCTTAATCATCTTACCATTAGTATTAGTATTGGTAGTAGTAGCAGTAGACTTTAAATGATGGTGCACCATAATATTAGTTTTCGTTTGCAACTTTTTAAGTTTCTTCTTAGACTTTGACTTAACACTAGCGCCGCCAGCGCGACGAGATGATTTGGTACTGTTGCCATCGTCAATAAGAGGTAGACCGAATGATCCTATATCATTGTTAAAGTCCATCCTGAGAGAGAGATAGCCGCCGTCCAACACAATACATAACAAATAAGTGTACGTTTCAGATTATCTTTTAATACGGTCTATAGCTCACGACAAGGTACTCAGTACGCTATTGCAAAGTTTGAGGCTGACAAGTGTCAGACGGCGTTGACGGCGGTCAAATAAACAAGTATGTTGCGCCGCATAGTACCAACCCTACGCCATACGGCCAATAATAATGCGGTACGAGGATTCAGCTCCTCAAATGTAGACTTGCCACGCATAACCGAACGTCGAACATCAGAAGTCGGAAGAGGAGGAAGAGCATCCGATGCTGGTATTAAAGTTGCCGTGTTTGGTGCTACGGGATTTTTAGGACGGTATGTTTGTAGTGGATTGGGTAAGTAGTTACTATTTATTGTTGTGTTGTAGGTGTAGATGCATTGATTGTTTAGGGGTGTTGTTTTGTGGGTTTGTTTGATTAGTTTATTTGAGGCATTTGCGAGTTTTACCTGCAAAGAATACAATACCACTAACTCAAATAACAAAGGGTTTATGATTAATGCATTCATATGGAATTACCGTCTGATATATTTCATTGTTGTTGATGTTTATATCCACGTGATAGTATCGTTTGAAGATAATTCTGCGGCTTTAATGAGGCTTTACATCATATTATTTTACTGTTTTGATGGGAATATTCTCTATTTCTAACATCAACTAATCTTATTAACATCAATAAATCCCACGCTTACTACAAAAACATACATACACAGGTTCCAATGGAGTATTAACCTACATCGGTTCACGTGAAGATGAATTCGCCTACCGTCACCTCCGAACAATGTTTGAGTTAGGACGTGCAAAATATTCCTTCTATTCATCACGTGACAAACAATCCATGGCTGACTTAATTGCCGATGCCGATATTGTTATTAATATGGTTGGTAAATATTATGATACCAAGGCATTAGAAGATACTGATAAATTCCCATATTTGAATTATAAGGTATCAACTAGTGTACATGAAGCGAATGTGACAGTTCCTGCGACTATTGCAGAATTATGTAAAGAATTACAAGTTGATAATATGATACATGTTAGTTCTGCCGCTGCTAATCCTAATTCAGTAAGTGAATGGGCACGTACCAAGTATGAAGGTGAACAGGAAGTGCTTAAGGCATATCCATGGGCAACAATTGTCCGTCCTACACAAATGTTTGGTAATGAAGATAAGTTATTAAATTGGTTTGCCAATATGGCAGCACGATTTCCCGCAGTGCCATTAGTTGACGGTGGACATGCATTAACTCAACCCGTTTGGGCTGATGATGTCGCACGGACGATTAATCGTATTATTGATGATCCTGAAAAGTTCGAGGGACGTCGTGTCGATTGTTTTGGTGCACAGGATTATTCGTATAAGGAATTAGCTAAATTTGTGTATGATATTACAGAACAGGATCCGGTCTTGGCGGATATACCCGCGGAGGTTGCCAAGTATAGTGCACAGGTCCTTCAATATGAGGGTAGTCCAATGTTAACTCCTGATATGGTTGATTTGATGACTGAGGATTACTTACCAGAGATGACAAGCGAGGGGTATGCTGCACAGAAACAGCAGGATAAAGTGTTTACCATGGCAGATTTGGGTGTGGTGGCAACACCAATTGAGAAGATTGCATTCAAGTATTTGCATCGATTTAGAAAGGGTGGTCACTTCATCCTTGCTGAAGGATACCATTAAGAGGGTTGATGGTTGGGATTTGTTGTATGAGCTGGGGGGATGTTGGTAATGTAAAATAGATATTATAGAACACAAAGAGAGTTGTTTCCCTCCAAAAACTACCACATACGTCTTATCAAAACATATCTTCTACTTTATACAAACTGGTCACCGTTTCTAAACAACAGTCTGTTCACTATTCAAAAATCAACAAAATGTTCTACCACGTGTTCAAAGATTATGCCTCAACAAGCTCCTTCTCCTTCTTAGTCTCGGCAACAGCAGGCTTAGGGGCAGGTCCTAAGATAGGTTCTGGCATGACAGATGAATGGTGGTGTGAAATCTTCCACTCTCCATCCTCATAGACGTAGACAAATGAGTAACGTCCCTTGACCTTATCTCCAGTAGCACCCATTGTGAACTCGTAGATACCAGCATCTTGACACCAATTATGTCCGATGGTAATCTCTCCGCTCTCAATCTTTCCTTGGGGCTTCTTCTTTAAGAATCCAACAAAGTAGTCCTTGATCAAAGCATAGTCAGTTCGTGGAACGTCGGAAACAGTTGGAAGAAGGACAGCCTTGCTAGCATATCGCTTTGCAACAGCATCAGGTGACTCAGTTGCCAAAGCCGAGTTCCAAAGTTGGAAAAGACCACGAACTTCCTCTTCAGTAATTGGTTGAGGCTTGGTACCCTCGGGCATGACACTTGAGTGATGTTGGGAGATCTTCCACTCTCCATCCTCAAAGACGTAAATAAAGGTGTATCGCCCCTTCACCTTATCTCCAGTAGCTCCCATTGTGAACTCGTAGATACCAGCATCTTGAGCCCAGTTTGTACCAATGATAATATTTCCGGATTCTATCTCTCCTTGGGGTTCCAACTTTAAGAAGTTAGTGAAGTAGTCAACGATACCAGGATAGTCAGTACGAGGCACATCACTAACAGTTGGTAGAAGAACGCCTTCCTTGGAGTATCGAGCTGCAACCTTGGTTGGTTCACCAGTAGCTAAGGCATCATTCCATAGGCTGAATAGTCCACGAACTTCATCCTCGGTAATGGGTTCGATGGAAGATACAATTCCCTCGGGCATGATGGAAGAATGGTGATGTTGTATCTTCCATTCTCCATCTTCATAGACATAAACAAAGCTGTATCTTCCCTTGACCTTCTTATTGGTAGCTCCCATTGTAAACTCGTAAATACCAACATCAGAACATTTGGTACCAATGGTAACATGACTTTCTAATATCTCTCCTTGGGGTTTCAACTTGAGGAAGTAAACAAAGTAATCATTAATACTATCAAAGTCAGTTCTAGGTACGTCTGACACAGTTGGTAATAGTACACCACTCTTGGCATATCGGGCAGCAACCTTCTTTGAATCTTCAGTTGCTAAAGCTGAGTTCCAAAGTTGGAATAAGTCACGTACTTCTGATTCAGTAATTGCTTTACCCATATCCATCTCCTCAGGCATGACACTGGAATGATGGTGTTGAATCTTCCAAATACCACCTTCCTTGACATAGTTGTAAGTGTATCTTCCTTTGACTTTGTCTCCGGTAGCTCCCATAGTGAACTATAGATAGTGATGATAAGGTTATATGCAAAAAATTACACATCTTATGAGCAAAACATATCTTTGTACATAAGACATACCTCATAGATACCAGTATCAGAAGCCCATCCATCACCAATCTTAATGTTACCATCTAGTATTTCACCCTGTGGCTGCTTAAGTAGGAATGAATCAAAGTAATCCTTTACTGAGGCAAAGTCTGTACGTGGTACATCTGACACTGTTGGTAGAAGTACTGGTGACTAAGTTCGAATGCATTTGCAATTTCCGAAAGATATCGATTCAATATGAGTATACGGTGCAATATACTATAGTACACATATGTATATATGTCTCTTTATACATCTATATATCCACTCACCTTGGTGTAACGATTTGCAACAACGGCACTGTCACCAGTAGCCAAAGCAGAGTTCCACAAGTCGAACAATGCACGAACTTCCTTCTCACTAATATCTCCTTCATCTCTAACCTTGGCACTAAAGTTATATTCATCAACATACTTTGGATATTTTGATAAATCTACATATTCTGATGATAATACATCGATATTTTCTCGAGCTAGTGTGTTAATATCTTTGTTTGTTGGCTTGTTTGTGTTACTTAGAATGCGAGGCCTAGCGAGGCCTACTGGTAAAGCTAATGCTAATTCGCCGATAATATTTGAGTCAAGTGCGAGATTATGTTGAGTAGATGATACTCTTTGTTGTTTGTAGGAGGAAACCGCAGAGCGGCGTCGACAACAAACACTACGTCGATCTATATGACGTGGGGGAGAACAAATTATGACGGCTTCGGCAAAAATACAAAGCCAAAATGGTCAAAATACGCCAAAAAATAACTTTGTACAATATTATCTATAGATTATCTATGTATCTTTGGGTATTGTATACGGGTATAAATTCATATTTTACTAAATTGTATTGACTGTGGTGTACCGACCTTCTTTAATATCAATATCAAACGACGTATTACCATTGCTAAAAAGTGTTACGATCCAGGGAGTATTGTATCTCTTATTTTGAAGGTAAAAAGGTAAGAATGATATATAAAAACTATTTTTTTCTGGTATTGTAGTATTTGAGTGGGGCATGAGGAGGATGTTTGAGATTAGTTATTGCAATGGCACAATGGTTTTGCAATATAACAGGCAGTTTCTTATCTGATATTCTAACTTATCTTATATTATATTGCTAAGATGTCTCTCGCTGACGAGTTTGTGGAGAAGCTAGAAGCATTTATCTATAACGACCTACCTTTGGATGAGATTCTGGTTCTCATCAATGAGTATAGTACACATGACGTTACTGACGGTATACAAAAGAAACCATGGTTATTTCACATGTTGTTGGCGTGTTTTGAAGGAGAATCAGAATCAGATAACGATATCAAATTAGAATTAGAAATTATTGAAATACTGATAAACTGTTATCCAGATGTGGTCAATATTGCTGTGGATGGGAAAGACTACTTTGGAAGTCCAGGAGAAAGTTATTACCCTCTACATGCTGCATGTCAAAATGGTTGTGGACAAGATGAGATAATTGAATTGCTATTGAAAAGAAGTACTAAGGGATTAGACCACATGTGTGCAATTGGGGATGGAGTTGCCGTTTGCTACTACCACCCAAAACCTGTAGCTGGTACACCTCTCCATTATTATGTGGGTACAGGTAAACCTGATATGAGTACTAAGGTAATAAAACGTCTTGTGGAAGCATGCCCCGAAGCATTGACAATGAGAGACATGAACACTCATGGTTTAACTCCGCTACATACCATCCTTCTTCCTAATGATGATGAACCTGACTTGGAAATCGTTAAACTTCTTATTGAATTAAATCCTTCACTGCTTAGTATGGGTGATAAATATGGTCGTCTTCCAATCCATTCGGCATCATCTAATGAACATATCACCCCTGATATATTGAGGTATCTAATTGGAGCATGTCCCGATTCTGTGGATAGAAGGGATCAGTTTTTAGACCTGCCATTGCACTATCTTCTAAAAGCAAGCCGTTACCGGTGCAGTGACACTGCTGTTGAAAATTTGAAGGTCTTCATCAATGCATATCCGAGGTCAGTATTTCAGGAAAGAGACGGTAGCTGGAGATTTCCAATTCAAGCCGCTGCATCTTGTCACAGAGTTGAGTTTTGCAAGTTGTTGGTAGACCTCTGTCCAGCATCTGTAAGAGATGAACAAAGATCTTTGGCCATCTTTAAAGCTTGTGAAAAGGGGTATGCCGAAACTGTGAAGTATCTTGCCAATATCTACCCGGAGAGTATCCACATGACATATCGAGGGATGAATCTTCTTTACCTTACCATATGCAGCGGAGGAAGTAGTGAAAAGGTCAAAGTTCTACATGAACTCAATCCTAGCTTTGTATCAACTAAAGCTGTTAATACGACAAGGGGACGGCATACCGAGTCACTGCTACCATTGCATACAGCCTGCATGAAATGGGATAGTGGGGAGAATAGTTTCCCTATTACCCCAGTTTATGATCTCGTGAAGACTCTCTTCGATTACTATCCGGCTGCAATTTTCGTTCGAGCCTTGGATGGCAGACTCCCTACTGACTTGGTGAAAGCTGTCGATTTAGAAGGCGTGGTCAGTACTTACTGTCATGATAATTTAAAGAAGACCATCTCTTTTTTGGAAACTCAACAGGGTTTTATGGAGGAAGCTAGAAATAGTAATTCATTGCATGAGACTGATGAGAATGGTTCACTTCTCCTCCACCGTGCACTAAGTGTGAAGGATATATCTATCGGTACCATCAAAACCATTGTGGATGAGAATCCAGAAGATGCCCTTCAAGTTGCTGATAAACTGGGAAGGCGTCCACTACACTTGGCTTGCATGAATAGCTCGTTGGATATAGTTCAATATGTCTTAGGATTAGGTTCTAGCACCTTGAGTGAAATTCTTGACGCTGAAGATAATAACGCCCTTCATCTTGCTTGTAAGGGTGGTAATTGTGAAGTTGTGATCTATATACTTGACAATTATCCATCACTGGCAATGGCGACAAACAAGATGAACCTTCTACCTTTACATCTATTATGTGATAGGAATGGAAAAGACATCATTCAAATCAGTAGCAGTGATGGTCCTCGAGGTCCAGAGTATTATTATGAACAGGAAAAGAGAAAGGAATACATCGATTCAATTTGGAGAATGCTTTTGGCATATCCAACAGCTGTGTCATCAGCTATAAACACAGAAAGTTAAAGATTCGTAGTCTAACATAAAGTTCTCCTCATCTGTTAATTTCAAGACACTTACTTGTTTACTTGAATAAACTAGATAATGTGCAACCTCTATTTCCTTCAAACACTATTCTTCTACTTACATACCAATACATGAAACAACAAACATCGCCAAGGCAACAACCAAAGAGAGCGAGCATGATCGATTAAATGGAGCTTTGCTGCTATCTGAACCATCCGGTTCTTCTTGGTCTTGCCACCAGTTTGATGGTTGGGTTGGGGATCTGCTAGTCATATCACCTGGAGCCTCGGTAGGAAAGTCTCCTTCCAAGGAAAACAAAGCACTGCTTGGACTTAAGGTTATATTGGTATATTCTAGATTGGTGTATTCTTCCCAATATTCATCTTCCCAAGGATCTACTACTGCTTGTTCAGTCGCGGCAGTTGTTGTTGTTGTTGTGTCGACTTGTGAAACTGTTGGACTTGGAGTAGCCTCAATAGGACTACTAGATGGTGATTCTGTTACTGGCGATACCGACGGGGTGTTAGTTGGTGATGATGTCAGTGTATCAGTGCTCAAAGATGTGGGCTCGGTAGTTGAGTCGGAATCCTCGTCCTCACCGGCAGATGGCATAATGGTCAGGCTGTCAACGTTTGGACCACCTGCATCAGTAGATGCCACAATACGAATTACATTTGATCCTTCTAAACATTGAGCTTCCACTGCTTCACTATCCTGCCAAAGCTCCCAGTCTCCTGTTGACGAAAGATCAAGAGTTCCAACAACTTCGCTGTTTACCATCACCTCAACAGGTCGATTCTTGTTATTATCAAAGGCATAGCGGATAGTAACTGAACAGCTCCCACCTGTGCTCTCAACGTTGGTAAACTCAATGTATGAACCCTTATCTCCCATATCAGCGTATCCAGTTCCAGTGTATCCTTCATTTTTACCCGCAAGTTCGACATCATCAAAAGTAGCATCCCCGGCTTGATATGTTGTCTGTTCCTCGGTATCATCACTGGAAGGACTTGTAACGACTGATACTGGTGGCTCTGTTTCAACAACTTCAGTAACGGTTGGGCTATTGGTTTCAACTGCTTCAACGGGAGGCATAGGACTTTCAGTCTTGATAGCCTCAATAGGAGGTAGGGTAGGACTCTCTGTCTCGACAGCTTCAATATTTGAGTTGGAGTCCTCAGCGGTAGATGACATTGTAACCTTCAGGCTGTCAACGTTTGGACCACCTGCATCAGTAGATACTACAATTCGAATGTTATTCGATCCTTCCACACATTGTGCTTCAACTGCTTCACTATCCTGCCAATCCTCCCAGTCTCCTGTTGGCAAAAGATCAAGAGTTCCAACAACCTCGTCGTTTACCATCACCTCAACAGGTCGATTCTCGTTATCACCAAAGGCATACCGGAAAGAAAGTGAACAGCCCCCACCTTTACTCTCAACGTTAGTAAACTCAATATATGAACCCTTATCTCCCATATCAGCGTATCCAGTTCCTGTATAACCTTCATTCTCAGTCTTGACTTCTACATCTTCAAAAGTGGCATCCTCAGCATTGTATACTGTACTTCCTTCTTTGTCGTCAGGTGAAGGAGTAGGGCTACTCGTTTCCTTTGCTTCTGCTTGTGCAACAACTTCAATGAGACTGCAACCTGGGTCACAGGTGACTATGCAGCTCATCTCATACTGACACTCGTTTAGTGTGCCTCCACTCGACTTTGAAGAGCAAGCATTATCATCACTAATATCCACATCCATATCTCCAGTGTTGTCAAAGCTGGCAAAGTAGTCGGGGACACAGCATTTTGATCCATCGTCTAGACATGAGATGGTTACAGATTTACCAAATGAGATAAAAGAAACTTCAGGAGCTGGACCGGGTGCAACTTGCTTGTATGTAGGTGACGGGGTTATCTTTGTTGGGCTTGGGGTTGGAGAGTTGGTAAGCGTAGAGGTTGGACTTTTTGTTTCAACAGCTTCGACAGGGGGCAAAGTAGGACTTTCCGTCTCGACTGCCTCAACAGGTGTTGGTGAATCAGTCTGAGGTGAATCAGTTTGTGCCGTACTCGTACTGCCAAGATCAATTGTAAAGGCTTTACGACTCATGTGATATCCCAAGCTACTCCCTCCCCAGGCAAAGAGGAATGTATTGTCACCCTCTTCTTCAGTTGTCACCTCTCCATCTTCTACCAATAGCTTTGTAAACGACATGGTAGTTTTCCCATCCACTATTTCGATTGATGTGTCTCGTAAAGTTTGTCTATCATCAGTCATTGGAGTTGCTCGACCAGTTGCCAAATCATACTTCTGTACCGTATCTTCATCGGGAATACCAATCACTGCCTGACTATTTGCCATGGACCCAGACGGAGAGAATCCTAATCCGATCCACCCGTCAATCTCAACCTCCAATCGACCACAAAGTATACCATTATCATATCCTTCTTCTGACGGTACCACGGCATAGTAAAGAGTGGCAATTGGATCAATCTCTTTCATTATTCCAACTGTGTCGCGACAATCCAATACTGGTACCTCTTGAACTGACCGTTTCCTCAATGCAATCTGATCAGTGTAATAATGAGATGATAGAATATATTGCATAATATACATATGAGATGATCAGAGTTATGATATGAACACATGATATGCACAAAAGAATAATAACAGTTGCAATATAATATTATGAACAATTATACATACTTCATCTCCAACTTTTACGGCTTGTCCAGTATATACAGTGGCGGCCAACAGCAACGCGGCACATGTGTATAGACTCTTCATGCTGTTGCAATGAGTTGTGTTCGATACTGATATATTATTTATGAGGAGTTGCAACTCATTTTTGATACGATCGATGTACCTATTGCCCACCGCCTGAGCACTTTATCTTCACAACTAAGCTTTCCGATAGGAGGCCATCTATTGCCTTCCGGCGGCGTTTCGCCATCACTAATCTACTGCCATCACCTACCATACAAAATAATGCTCAAGCAATCAACGTTGTTTCGCCACAGTTTATTCATGGATTTTGTGCAAACAAAGCATAGTATGTTGATGATATATCAACCATGTTCGTCCTCTTTATAGCAATAACCATCCTTAATACGGCTACTAATCATGCCGTTGTGGCATTTATACCGCCATCAACATATCAACAGCCAATTGCAACAACTTCTTTTTCATCACCCATCACCTTTTCACAACCACCAATAATATCAACAAATCGTCATCATATATCACCAATAAGCAATAGAAGAACAACTACAACAACACGTTTACAATCATTCTTTGGTCTAGGACCAGGAGAACTAATACTAATAGCCATAGCAGGACTACTAGTGGTCGGACCAACTAAACTACTACGTCTATCAAAAGAAGCCGGAGAAGTGGCTGGCAAGACAGCATCTGGATTAGGTAACGAATGGGATGGAATAAAGTCTATACCAGAAGAATTTCAAAAGGGTGTAGAGGAGGGTGAAATTGAAGCGCGGAGTAGGAAGGCTAAGGTTATGGATAAGATTGGTGATGGTGGTGAATTGTCATCTAAGAAAGAGTAGACATGTGCACATGATGTGAGTTTTGTTGGTTAAGCGGGTTGATGTTTTCTCTGAATGAGTAGCTGTTCTTCAATAAAGGTGAGATTATAAAGCGAAATTGTAGGAAGGATAAAGAAATGCGGTCTTTATGTGTTGCGTTCCCCTTTATCCCATGTTTGGTTTTACTTTTCTACGCCATTTATTCGGGATGAAACTATACAAACTTTTCACAGAAATGTGTTAAGTGTATTGTTACACGGGTTTAACGCCAAATCAATTTATAAATCGTCCTCAGACACTTTGTCATGCTTATATCAGTGCAGGATAGAGTCACAGAGGATCGGACATTCAATATGTTAGGATAGGATTGTTTTGTGGGGGTATTGAGATGTTTTTGTCGCTTACTAACTTTATCATCTCCCATATCCATTAGCAGATCAAACAATAGAAGACATGGCTAGGGAATGACTTTTATAAGGTACGTAACTATTAAATCAATTCACAACAATTTAGAAGTAAAACCATGAATATGTCAGGGCACTCGTGTATACAATGACGATGATTCCGTTACATTCATGGAAGAGTGATACAAAGACTCATACAAGGGCCTTTTCTGGCTCTTTTGTATACTTGGTTTTCAAGATACATTACTTGAGATTTACTTTGTCATTAGACGTATCAATCTTTATGAGTTGATGTCTTTCAATATATATTAATTTATATATGTCATGATTGGCATCATAGTGGATTGATGCACATTTTATATTATACTCACTGTATTTGTGTTCTCTATTTGCAGGTATGATGCTGTCAGAGATTTTGGGGCATAATGGTCATTCAATGTAAGTCATTTTAGTCAATTGATATATGTATGTTCACGCGCTCTACACTCTGTGCTGTATCCTCCAATGATACTGTCCCAATTTTTTCGAGTACGCAATAAAGAAGGTGGACGGGGTTTCACTAGTCTATTCTAATGCTTAAACTGTGCATTGATAGCGTTTGATACTTCTTCCAACGACATATATTCAAACCATACTATTTTCTGTTGTCTCAGGTCATACTCTTAAGTCGGCGTGTTGGGTATCGGGCTGTGTCATATGGTGTGTACGACTATTCTCTGGATTATGTTTCACTTCTTTAAATTAAATGAAACCACTTATCTCATACTTGATCTTCTCTCATCTACTTTAACAAAGTACGTACATACTCATACCTACTAGAAAAAAAAACTGGATCTTGGGGTACACAGAATAAGCATTTCGACATTGAGAGTTTTACTTTCATCATTAATAAACAACATGTCAGGTAACGACGATCAACACTTTGAGCTCAAGCATGTCATTGGTGCCCAATCTAATGGTGGACTTTGTCTGCTAAATGAAAGTACAATTGCCTACTCGGCAGCAAATCAAATAATTCTTCATGATACCCAAGATAATTCACAACAATTCATCAACACTGGCGGTAGTGTCACTGCAATATCGGCGAGTCATTCAACCAATCTTCTAGCTGTGTCCGAGAAAGGGGATGTTAAGTTATACGACACGTCAACCCTTCGCTGTAAGAGAACACTCGCTACCGAAGCAACAAATGATATCATTGACATTTCTTTAAGTAGAGATGCCAAGAGATGCCTTACACTTGGCGGATCTCCCGATCATATTCTAACAATGTGGGATGTAGACCGATCGATAGTCTTTGCATCACTCAAACTATCAACAGTTACAAAGAAAGACTTGTCGAGTGTATCAATGTCTCCCGACTACAGCCAAATTTGTGTCATTGGAAAGAAGGTTGTTCGGTTGTTCAACCTTTCTATCACAACAAAAAGATTTCAAGTCTTCAAGGCTACTGATCTTTCTATATCCCCGAATTACACTGCCCAGTTATGGCTAATTAATGGTGATCTCGTGATTGGAAGTGATAGTGGAAGTCTTCTTGTACTGGGAAACGATATGCAAACAAAGCAACTTCTCAAAGTCGAATACCCTGTCACCTCTCTCGCCCCATGTCCACGAGGATTTGCAATTGGTTGTAGCGAGGGTACATTGGTCATCTTTCAACAAATGAACAAAGATTCTAGTTTTGCAGTAACACGAACAATTTACACCCAGCAGAATTCACCAATCCATTCAATGGTAGTTACAAGAGTACAGCAAGGCAGCCAGTCTGTGATATGCCTCACCAACAATCGTTCAATCATCAAAGTACCACTCATTGATAATGGCAATAACACCGACGAGACTCAGCTAGTACCATCGTTAAACCTATCCGCACGACGATCTGATATTGACAATCTCATACCTGATACCGGCACACTTTTTGTAGATTCTTGTGTTTGGAAACCTCTCATTGTAATCGGGGGAAACGACGGAGTTATTCGTCTATTCAACTATCAAACTCGTCAGGTGGTGTTAAGTCAAAAGTTTGATGAGAAGATATCCAGTTTAAGCTTTCATTCAAGTGGGCAGTATCTTCTAGTTAGTTCATCATCGACCGTGTCTTTGAATACAGTCCTTACAGACAAGTTGAGCACATTATGGCAAGTAGAATCTAGACAGTCGCCTGCTTTAATCTGCTTCTCCAAAGGAAGCTTGTTTGCCGTCTCTTTGGGAGGCACAACTACCATTCGAATACATGACATTCAGTCTTCGTTTGAGATTGTATCGACTTTGAGAGGAGGTCATACCAAGGCAATTATCGAGATGACTTTTGGGCATAAGGACGAGCTTGTTAGTGTTGGTGCTGATGGAGTAGTCTGCCTATGGGATATTAATAGAAGCGTGACCAAGACACGAACAGTCGACTTTACCTCTCCAGCTTTCCTCTCTGCAGTCATCACTCGAGATTGCTCTCATGTATTTGCTGTATCCGCTGACGGTCAACTCAAAAAGATTGATGTAGTCAAGGGTGAGCTTATTGTACAATCCAAGCTTGATGCCAATGCAAGGCTCATGACGACTCTCGGGGATGGCAATGTTGTGGTTAGTACGACTGACGGCAGTGTGGAATGTATATCCTTGACAGAATCGCCGTCTACCAATCTAAGACAAGTTTGCTTGGATTCTTCACAGAGTAGAGTCTCATCTATTCATCATTGTACAAGTAGTGGCTTATTGATATCTGCATCAAGAGACGGATTTGTCTCTATTTACAAACGAGGGGTACTGAAGAACAGTCGAGTAGCTACCGTCCACTAGATGGAGTATCAGTTATCTCCTCTGTTGATCATGAAAAGCAATTGTACATTGAGAATGAGTTGCAAACGAAGATTGTCACACTCGAGTCAAACCACAAAGTAGCTATTGAAAGTGCCCAGGCTCAGCATGAGGCTCGGAAGGCAACACTGAAAGATGATTTAGAGATGAAAAGAGACCGGCTCAAGTATGAAATCAATGAAATGAGGGATGAAAATGATGCTCAAGAGAAGCAGCATGAGGATCAAGTGGATGCACTAATGACTGATCATCAGAAGAATACGACTAGTATTCGTCAAGATTATGAGAAGAAGCTTGAGATAGAAAAGAACAACACCAATCATCTCTTTAGTGATTTGGAAGAAAGAAAGCTCGAGCACCAAAGAGAATCTGCTGAACTCGAGACTAGATATTCCGAATTGATAAGCAAAGAGACTCTGGCGCTGAGTGATATGCTTGTTGCTGAAAATAAGAAGAATGAGCAACTACTCAGTGATATTAAGAGTCTGAAACGGCATGCCAAAGAACAACAAAGAGCACTAGAAGATGATGCTGAGCAAGAAATGTCAGACTTGGCCGCTAAGCACAGCTCTGCTCTGCAATCGTTGACGGAGAAGAATTGTTTACTCAACACCGACAAGAGTATACTCAAGCAGCGATACAACACACAACTAGAGGACCTTAAAGAAATTATCTTTCAAGTTTCATTTCAAGAAGACAAGATTCAAGCATCAGAAGAGACTGTATCAACTCTTGATAGCACAATCAAGGCTGATAATATTGCCATTGGAGAGCTGGACAAGTCAATCCTACAGAAGGAAAATGAGCTTTGTCACATCTCTTCAAAGAATATGAATGAAGAGCACAATAACAAGTCATTACTTCAGGCAACGAGTGATTTGAAGACTGCTCTTCACGAGGAGGAAGTCAGGGTCAAGAAACAAGCTCTAGCATTAAAACAAAAAAAGAAAGAGCTCAAACAAGCGACGAGTATAACCACAAAAAGTAGAAATGATCTTTCAACCATGACAATGAAGTTGAAACAGCTGCAGACGAGTTGTACCAACACCATAGCGATTGGAGATGAGAAGAAACAACTCATCGACGAGTTAGAGCAAGGAATTGCTAGTGCCAGAGTTCATTCGGATGATAACAAACTTCTAAAGGCTAGTGTAGTCTCTCTGTCCGACAAGTTTCTACATGGCACGGACATTAAGAAGGCAGAGAGCTCATCTTCAGAAAAGTTGATAGTAATGGAGAAGAAGATTGATGCACTGAGATCAGCAATTCGAAGGAAGAAACAAACGCATGAGACTGAAATGAATCGCCTCAAAAGGGAGCAAGCGAGTTTGGAGAAGGTAAGTGTATCTTTAGATCAGAAGTGTTGTATGATGATGTGGCTTGCTCATCACTGTCCTCCACCTAATGTATCTCACACTTCTCAGGAGCTTCAGGATGACAACAAACACAAGAAGAAATCTGTTCAATACCGGGCAGCTTCATCAAGCGGGCCGTTATCTGACAGCAAGTTGATGAATCAGAGCTAAAAAGGTGTATGAATATGGGAAGTGTAACATAAACTTTATCATTATGATAACTCAAACAATAAGACTACCTAACGTACTCTACATTTGCACCATCACACCCTTCTCTCCTGCTGTTACTCCTAGCCTCACGTTCTTCCTCTTGCAACCGTAGGTTATGTGTTGAAAGAATGTCTTGAGCATGAAAGGCATCTTCAGCTAGTGGTTGACTCTCATCAAATCCATCCTCATCGTCATCATTCAATGTATTGGCATCTTGATAGGAACCGTGCACATCTTGTGCACTCTTCTTTTTGCTACTCTTCTTCTTATCACCTCCACCACCAAAAGCATTCTGAATCTCCCACTGCTGGGTTCCAATATCAGGGCCATCGTTGACATTCATTTGAAGAAGAGGTACTTGTACCTCCACCACACCAGTGCCTTGATTGTATGTCTTACTTGCTTGACGAGTATCGACGGGAAAGGGCAAGATGCACTCTGTTTTGACATCCTTTGTTGACAGGACTAGTAGGAATGCTGATAACTCTACCGTTGGAGGAGTGCTCTCGAGATTAGACAAATCAGATTGTTGGATTGAACATTTGGCAATGATACTGCAACCACCTTCTAACCAAGACAAATCTGATGATGACTGTAACAAAGTCGTGATATCTATTGGCATTGGTGTAACAAGCAATTGAGATTCATGAAGAGTACTCTCCTTATCATTATCCTTGAGCTTTGGAGACCTAATCATCTCTCTCAAAGTTGTACTTGGCTGACCTTGAGGTACAAGATCATCTTGATGTGCTACTAACTTCAAGAAATCAAATAGCGGCATGCACTTTGAGTCGTCGCCCTTACCAACAATGAAGAGCTCAATATGAAACTCTGCTTGAGTTGGAGTTTCAGTTGACGAAACTTCACTAATCAATGCCAAACTCTTCTTGTTAGATTCATCACTGACAACAGATGATGAACTTTCCACCTCTTCGACAATGGCAGACTTACGCCCCTTGACTCGTTGCTTTGCAACCGTAGGCTTTTGTGTACTTCCAGTCTCAGGCATGATGGGAAGACTTGTCAACTCATCAACATAGCCCGCATACTTCATTCTGGGTGTCTTGAAACGCCTGTCTAATGTTGCACCAAACTTTCTTGACGCACACTGAATTACCAAATCACAGACAAAGTGAAAGTGACTTGGATCTGTATTCATTTGACGAACAACTTCTGGATTTAGAATACAGTCTGCCGCAAATGCTGCATTGCCACCCTTGTCAAAAGTCGGACGCAGCTCGCCCATGCTGGTTGGCAGCCGCCATCCACTAACTTCTTTACCAGTCTCATCGTCTAGCCCACTTCTTTGTGCAGGTTTGTCAATGATTGGATGACTCACAATGTTGAGAAAAATCTTGACGTCGTTACTTTTGTTTCCGTCATTGGCACAAGAGTTGGTTGTGTCAGGAGAGGCGATGCTAGCTAACGACGACGGAACGTATGATTCATTTACGTTGTCATTGCCAAAGTGATGACCTTGATTTTCCTTGACTAGACGAGTTTTAATAACAATGCCCGACGGATCAGGTGTAATCACTATTCCTTCGTCGTCTTTGTTTGTTGTGGAGGGTGTCGATAAAGGAGGTGCTAAGGAAGAGGACAAAGCCATCGGCGGAGTGTAGTTAATCGAGTAATTATCATCTGATCTCGCCATTGTTTAGTTGTGTAGACTGGATATTAATGTGCCTTCTACATACATACCTACCTCTCACACTTTTGTTCTTATCATAACAACTATCCACAGCCACCTCGAACACTAAACACTCACTTATTATAACAATTATCCACAGCTAGATCGGTTGTAGGTGAAGTTTTACCTACATACCTTCTCTACTTCACTCTATTCATAATCATAAACGATGATGATTAGCCTAATAACGCTTGTCATAATTGCTATACATTTACTTGTCTCAACAACAGCAACAGAAGAGCAGTGCCACCTTGACTGCAATTCACCAGACAGATCCCCAACAAGACCGTGGGACGAGACTGATCCCCTACGTAATCCTCTACGTCTAACAAAACCATACCCGTTCCATATTGCTGCTAATGATGATCTAAAGCAGTATCTACCAGCTTTTTGTAAACTTGGTTGTAATTACTTCTTTGTCTCGGATGAGAGTTCAAAGACCACAACATTGAATACATGTCTCGAGAAGTGTGACGAAGAATACAACTGGACAACTGATACGCCGCCATATAATGATTATATAGAAATGGCTAGATTAGAGTGCCGTGACGGATGTTTACTGGCACTGAAGCGTTGTCAAGCTGGCTACTATTGTCAACAAGTGTCGTTTAACGATGATGACGATGATGACGAAGACAATACATATCAAGGAGGTAATATGCATCCGTGCAACCCTGGTACATATAGAGACGTAGATTACACTGCTGTTGAGGAATGTATACCGTGTTCACCAAACTATTACCGAGAAGACATAAAGGGTAGAAGTATCGAGAGTTGTTCACCTTGCCCAGCCGGAACCTTCGCCGTAAATCCTGGGAGTACGTCAATCAAAGCCTGTCTTCGTTGCCCAGCCGGCACTTATTCAGAGGAGGGTGACTATTGCAAGTGTATAACTCCTCAAGCTTGTGCCGCGGATCAACTGCCGCCGCCGGCTGATGCCGAGAAGAAGGGTACACAACCATACATTGGCAGATGGTGAATGTTTGTGTTCCATTGTATATTTACAAGAACGTTGCAACCTTAGCCTTAAGCTGATAAAACTGTGACTCAGTTGTATGATCTCGAACAAGGTTCATAATCTCAAGTGTATTCATACCATCCTTACAACAAGAGGTAAAGACACGTGCCAATGCCGCAAGTGGTCTTGATGTTGTTGATTTAGTTGATGGTAGTTCTGATGATTGGCATATGGCTTGTAGTATCTCATGATACATGGTAGAATCAATATCCAATGCTGTATCATTATTATTGGAGCCTCTTTGCATTTCATTCCATAAACGTATGGCCACGCCTGCTCCCATTTCTTTGGCACGTTGTATTCTTGCATCCTTGGATTCATCTTCTGTTGATGAGTCGTTGCCGTCACCATCTTTTACAGTATCAAACTCATCATTGACCAAACATGATTGCAGCACAAAGTAGAACGAGTCCATATCCGGCTTGCTAACAACATCTAACCCATCATCAACACTACTGCTACTTCCCAACGAGCTATACAACTCATAATTCAATTTAACATGCTTATTCCATTCCATCCAAGATAACAAAAATGAAAAAGCATAAAATGCCTTATCAGTATCATAACTTTTTGACCAACAGCTTAATACACAATTCCAATTTTCTACTGTTGGATATAGTAAATCACTGTTTGATTGATGTTGCTGCTGCTGTTGCTGTACAACTCTAGACAACATACCCCAAATAACATCCTCCGCTTGTTGTGGTACCTCCCTTCCACTAACTTCCTTACCATAGGATAATAATACCATATTGTATATCTTAGATGTTGGCGTCGGCAAAGCAAATTTTGTATGTGATAAATGTTGTGGATATGAATTGTACACCCCTTGATATGATGATGTTGATGTGTTGTTATCTTCTTTTGATGCTGATGTGGTTTGTTCGATGTCTTCTTGAGCTGTATCATCATCTGCTTTAGTAGTTGAGTCTATCAACTTTTCCGATTTAGATTGGACTTGTTGTTTATTCCTCAGAGCTAACGGACTGCATAACTCTAATTTATGTAATATTGCACCAGCTCGTTGTGCCAATCCTGTAAAGCCTATACCCAATTCTTGCTCTTGTTGTTGATTAATAGGAGCATAACTAGGTCGTCGTGGTGGATTTTCAGGAGTCATTGTCATTAGTCTACCAATGGCCTATATTGTGTACAAGTTTTTGAAAGAGATGATTAGCATGTTGGTTAGAGTCTGTGAGAGTACAGACACATAACGTACACACACACACATCTCTTTATTACAAGAACAAATACATAAACACAAAGAACGTACCCGATGGCAACGTTCCGTCCTCGGACGATCAATCTCTCTCCATATATTCGTTCTATATAAATCATCCAACATTCGACATAGGAAGCGTGTTTGTATATCTATTCTTTGTAACTTTGAGAGTTGTTTAGTAACTTCTGGGTTGTTTGGTATTGTGTTGATTTCTGCTTGAGGTGAAGATTGTTGCTGTTGTTTTTGGAGGTTTGAATTGGTATGGTTAATGGCGCCTGCACGTTGTTCTAACTCTGCTGATCTCCTTTGAGCATTAATATATTCATCTACAATAACACCATTATAAGTCATACACAATGGTACCAAGTTCATACCAAATATACGACGTTTCCATGTACCATTAAGTATAGGTGTAATGTCTATATTGTTTATGCTGTTGGTAGTATCTTGATATTGTTGTGAAGTATTAGTAGCAGTAGCAGTAGTGGGGGAAATGAATGGTTGATATGAACTCCATGCATCATCATAATCTGCTGAACGGAACCAATCTCTCCAATCTTCTTGTGTATTGATACTATTAGATGATGATTGCAAATGATGATGTGAGTCATCATCAGTTCGTCTTTGTGTTGATATAGAAGAAAAAGTACTAGAAGCAGCAAAGAAATTATGACGCTTTATGATGTTGTGCTGACGAACACATGATATGGATAATGAATGCATCATTGTTGAAGGAGGCCGTGTATATTATGTTTGTTTGATAGCGTGGGCGCTGATATCTGATACCATATCTACATCAAGCAACTTTTTAAGCTTTTAACACTCTCATAAAAAGGAAGGATACCGACTTAAGACATAAAGAGTCGTTTTTGATATTAGGCTGTGAGTAAGAGACGATACAAGCTGCTACCACAAGTATGGACACCAAAGATCAAGGCCATCGATATGGTAACTTTCCAAATTATTATACATTTAACCCACCTACGAATCGTCTATCAGTATTGGAAGATACGAATATATTAAGCTATATACGACATGGTCTAAGAAATACTTTATCATGTGATGGGAAGAAGGTGATTAGTAGTAGTAGTGGTGGTAGTAATGAAGAAGTAAGCGAGGAGGAGCGTGCTACAAAGAAACTACGTTTGGAAACAAAATTACAACGTCAACTACCGGATTGTATATACTATTGTGATTTAGGTTGCAATGAGGGTGATTTGACAATTGCAATGGCATCATCACTTCATAAAAAGTATACATCAAATGAACATGATTCTTCAGAAGATGAATCGTTAGTTGATAACGTATCATCATATTCAAAAGTTGTTGTCAGTAGTAGTGTAAAGGTATTAGGATTAGATCTTGATCCAATGTTGATTGATCGAGCTAATAATAAGATAGCATCTTCTTCCGAATTTAGTGCTGTTGATAACAAGTCTAAAAAGGTAGAAGAAGTATCAAATTGTGGTATCGATGCAACATTTAAAGTTTGCAATCTATGTTCTGAATCGAAACATAATAATGCATATACATCATACATTAATGATCAGAATTTACAACTAAATGATACATCAACATCAACTACAGAAGCATCAAAGAACAGTGAACAATCCACAGCAAATACATCCACTCAACTATTCCATCTAACAACAATATTCTCAACAACAATGTGGATACATATACATAGTGGTGATATTGGATTACAATCATTTATTGAAAGGGCATGTTTATGTACTAAACGGTATTTGTTGATTGAACCTCAACCTTCGGGATGGTGAGTTGTTAATGCAATCATGTGTGCATATAATATGAGATATTGATTGATTTCTTTTTGCTTATGAGTTGCTCACATCACTATGTTTTAACTCTCACTCTGGTATTATGACGACACAGTTATCGAAAAGCAAACACACGCCTACGTAAAATGGGTAGACAAGAGCTAGATGATGTAACACCAACACGTCTAAAGATGAGATTAGATATTGAAAGTGCTATTGAACAAATAGTTATTGGTTGTGGATTCCGTAGGGTTAGTTTGGATGAGATTAGTGGTACAAAGACCTCTACTAACGATGACGACAAGACTACCGATGATGGCAAGAAGAAGGATGCTGCTACTACTGCATGGAATCGATCTCTACAATTGTATGAACGGCAGGCTTAATCCTGGGAACTGCATGGGTTGGTGATTTAGAAGGCTAGAGCTTGGGAATCACGGTTCTTCTTCTTCTTCTTCTTTGCTGAATTGCTTTCATCAGCACCACCCACAACTTCTTCTTGTTGTGTTTCTTCCTTCATTGAATCCAACATCTTTTTACAAACAGTTACCTTCTTCTTTAATAACTTCTTCTGATCCTTGGGAGGCTGACATGACAAAGCATGTTCAAAATCGACTAGTGACTCCTCGGTGTTACCTAATCTCATATTTGCGAGGCCTCGTCTATATAACAACTTGGTATTGTTAGACTCAAGAGATAGTACGATTGTACTATCAATAATGGCATTGCCCCAATCTAAATGAAATAAGAAGGAAGAGTCGGCGTTGGCTTGTGAGTGAAATGGTCAAGAGAACAACATTATAGAACACAGAACGCTACTACATACCTTCCAATTTGATATATGCCGCCGAGCGATTAGAAAGAGCCAGGGTATTATCGGGATTAGCATCCAATGCCAAGGTATAGAAACGAACGGCATCAGAGTAACGCTTCTCATTCATTGCCGTATTACCTTCAGATTTGAACTTGTCACTATCCAGTTCATTGTCTGTTAGAGTTTCTTCAACGATATCAACTCGTCTCATACTGGATGAAGATGATGTGGGATTGTCTACGAGTTCTTCATCACTATCACTTGTTTCAACAATACTAATCTTTTGCCACGACGAATCGGAGGCTTTGGTAGTTGTATCATTAGGGATGGTGTTGGAAGTCTGTGCATCTTTGGTAGTGGCAGACGACTTGTCATTCTTGACGACTTTACTTGGGGCCGGTGATGATGGTTGAGTACTCCTCTCGAGATCAGTGGCCCCTGGTGTGAACACCTCTTCAACAACATCATCATCCACGGCGTCATCAACTTCGGTAATTGCCATTCTATGGAACTGCTTTGTAGGAGATGGTTCCTTCTCTACCACTAACTTTGGCTCAGCAACAATCTTCGTCTCTACCACCTTTGGCTCAACAACAACAATCTCAGTTTGTTTCTTGGGTTGCACCTCTTCCTCCTCGTCGTCACTATCATCAATCGCGGCTAAAGCTTTATCAACATCAAACTTGTCCCACCGGTCAAAGTATTCCTTGGTACTTAACTTCTCCTTCCTAAAGACTTCGGCAGTGGCAGTAGAGGCTGCTTTCTTGGTAGCTGATTTGGGTGGTGGAGGATTACTCTTCTTGACAATAACTTTGGGCTTGACTTCAGCATTTGCTAGATTAGTGCTGGTGACTGCTCGGACAGGAGGGAGAGTAGTAGTATTTACCTTATCAGCGGAACCTTGGCTGCATTGAACTAACCAATCCTGGAGGCTATCTTTCTCACCACATTCTTCGTCATTGGCGGCGGAGGATGAAATTACTTGAACTTTCTTTTTCTGTTCAGTATTAGAAAGCTTAGCAACTTTATCCTTGACGGTCATTTCAAGGTGGGGGTACTTTCCAAATTTACCAGCCTTCAGAGTTTGTAGTATCGCCTTGAGCTCATCAATTGAAATTGAATCGCAGGAATTGACAAAGTCGTAGTCTAGCATTTCCGGAATGACCTCTGTCGGCTTAGCATTGGAAGAGCCGATGCCAAAGAGCGATGAATCATTGAATAGTTCAGCCATTTGTTATTTGATACTGCGTTGGTACTTGTTGTTGGTAGCAGGTAATAAACAATGAGAAGTGGCAACAGATAAAAATTGAAAAGTACCTACGTACTTACTTAACACACCATATCAACAAGCTCTCCCTTGCCAAATAACACGGTCAAACAATCAATCATCTAGTAAATAGACATCCAACGTCTACACCCATAATTAAAGCAGTCAATAAACACCATCACTTTACGTCATCATCATCAACAAACGATGGGGATTATATTTGACGTATCGAAGAGGAGCAATACCAATGCAAACAACTTTAAGAAACTCTGTCGGAGATTACGATCATTTACCAAAGTCAAAATTAATAAAGAATGCCTCGATACTAGTCGGTTGAAAGATTGTGAATTACTAATCATAAGTTCACCTCAATCACCATTTGTAGATGAAGAGTTGCAGATTATTAAAGACTACGTCAATGATGGGGGATCATTGGCAGTCTTTTCATCCGAAGGCGGATCACAAGGCTCAAATCTCAACGAACTAACCTCTGAATTTGGCATTAGTGTTGAGAATACTACCCTTGTTCGGGCTGTGTATCACAAGTATCTCCATCCCAAGCACGCATTGGTACAGAATGGTATTGTTCAACCCGAGATTGGTACTGAGAAGTACATTCCTCTCAATGATACAAACCGCAGTCAAAAACTACGAGAGAATGCGATGCACGAAGCCGCTACAGATCCAAGTATGTCGCTTTCATTTGTTTATCCCAACGGTACTACTCTTAGTGTACAATCTCCGGCCTACACATTACTCTCCTCTGGATCGACATCCTATCCTGTCGATTGTCCAATATCGGCAGTGTACGAGACTTCCAACTTGAGTGGTGAACAAGGTCGGGTTATCGTATGCGGATCATCTGATATCTTTGCAGATGCATGGCTCGAAAAGGAGGAGAACTCACAGCTATGTGACGTTCTCTTTCGTTTCCTCCTTCGTCAAAACGTGTCGTTTGATCCTTCACTGGGTCGCTCGGACTTTGAGGAGAAGGAATTAGTCCCTGACATTGCAACTTTGTCTCATCTTGTCAAGCCATGTCTACAAGAGAATGATCCACTACCACAAGATTACAAAAGTTTACTCTGTGATGATCTGTTCGGGTTGAGTAACGACCATGTACCCGACGTGATTGATACTTACAAGCAATTGAATATTACGCATTCTGAACCACTGACTCTAGTTGAGCCTCAGTTTGAATGTCCTCACCCACCTTTGAAAATGGCTACTCATCAACCTCGGATGCTTGATCCTCCGCCACCTGCATTAGAACTCTATGATTTGGACGAATGCTTCTCTAAAGATACCCAAACTCGTTTAGCTGAACTAACAAATCAATTTACAGAAGATAAGAATGATACCAACTTGGAACGGTATATTAAGGAAGCACGTTCAATCTTAGGAGTGGATATTGATGTACCGCCAAAACAAGTGTTGTATGATGTATGTTCACAGATATTCCAATTCAAACTCGAGAATGAGCCTCCATTGCAATGTTGAACCTATCAGGACGAGCGTAGTGATAGGGTTTGCGTAGTATTAATATAAAGTTGTAGTTTGTTGTGAGACATTTAACTTTAACTATTCTCCATATCCTTCTATCGTCTCTGTGTAAAGAAGGGAGACATTAATGCCTCTCTTGCCGTAATTCTTCGTTTAGGATCAATATCCAATAGTGAACGAAGTAAGCGTCCCAAACCTGAAGGCCGATCGTACTCTGATATCATCTGTTCAACTGGGACCATCTTCCGTACATGCTCAATGCTTCTTGATGACAACACACCGCGTATCTTATGCCAACCATGAGAGTCAAAACACTCCTTAGCCAATGGGCTAGTAGACTGCTGAAGAAGTTCTTTAGAAAATGGCCCGACAGCACGTTCAATCAGTGCAAGATGCTCTTCATTGTCATGTGTACCAAACAAAAGTTCTCCCA
>Ga0075437_14027_pt1 | contig 44836 bp, 35 predicted proteins | sample MintriMetagenome_FD_74266 | JGI IMG/M metagenome (GOLD analysis project Ga0075437, IMG submission 74266) | Marine eukaryotic communities from Monterey Bay, USA to study complex ecological interactions - Minidiscus trioculatus and... | ecosystem: Environmental > Aquatic > Marine > Unclassified...
TTGTTACGCGGCAGCTGCAGGCTTCTTTCATCTATCTGATACTGATACTTGATACCTCTATCTAACAACTCATCATAATAATCTATCGTCCTACATCTCATTTCCCATTAAGTTATCAAAGACTCCCAATTACAATAAAGTGAGTGAGACAAAACAACAAAATGCAAATCAAAAATTAGCCGCCCAAGATAGAGCTCTAGCCTTCTACGAAGCCTGGATATGTATAGATTTTGAGTTGTATTATACAGACTAGTTCGACATGAAACGATCGTCTTCAGTCAACGATGCGAAAGGTTTGCAAAGCACATCTAATATAGCAGCTGCTGAAGATACAACGCCAATGGATAATGGTTTGCAATTGCCACGTTCAGGTTTTGCAAGATCTACATCATTAGGAGAGAGAAACAACAATGTTACTACTCAACAACAGTCTGGATATAGAAGGTCTAATAGCAATAATACAAAGCAGTCAATTGAATCATCCATTGAACTTGAAAGTAGTAGAATGATAAACCAAAATCACAACAATAATAACAATAGTAATGATAATATATCTCATGGATTTATGAGTGATCCATCAATAAGTGAAGAGGAATATACGGCAACAAACGATAATACCTCATCTAAATTAGATTATCAAAAGAAACTGTTATACAAACAGAGATTACGCGAATTTGATGCATCTTCTGTTGGTGATACTTCATTAAGCTCATCTAATATGAGTCCAAATCCAGGCACGCAACGGTATAGATTTCACTTTGGAGACAATGCATCGCAGTCTTCATCTATTAGAAGTGATAAAGGAAAGAAGGTGAGGAATAAGGTTAATAGATATTCGCCGTCAAATCGTATGATGATAAATAATGATATGATACAACGACAAACACCGCCATCATGTAGCTCTAGTGGTAGTGGTAGTGGTGGTGTATTAAACAATATAGAGGGGAATACTTCAACAACTGCAGATGATACCAATCTTGATGAAGAGATTGCAATGGGTGAACAACAAATGCAGCAAATGGATGACGTTTCTAGTGCAAGTGATTCAGTAAGAGGTATAGATATAACACAGAATAATGTACTAGCAAGCGGTCAGTATGGAGGGGAAGACAGTGGACCAAGACCCAAGAAAATAACTGATCAAGCAGACTTGGTGAAAAGAACAAGGAGAAAATCACAAGGGAATAATAATAGTCCACATAGGAGAATACGATCAGGAGATAAAATGGCTGCAATTATAATGAACTCTGGTAGAGAAGATTGGATACCAATGAGACAACTTCAAGAGAGGAGTATAAGTCATGAAACGTGGTCTAATGAATCTTCATCGTTACTTGGTAATAATAATAATTCAAACTCGCAGCAGCAGCAACTACAACAACAAAGGGAGCGTGTAGCTACATGGGATGGATCAAGAGATGGATATTCAGCAGGCTCATCTGCGGTAACTTCACATAGAAATCAAAGTACTCCCAATCTCGGTGATACTCGACAAGGGCAGCAACAACAGCAGTATCAACAACAACATGTACCACAACGCTTTATGCGACGGAATAATTCGGAGCTCTCCGGTACTGACACATTTTGTTTCTCAGATGATAGTGCTGGTGGAGATGGCGCTAATGAATCGGAACAACAATACATACCTCATTCATCTAGCTTTGATCCAAATTTTAATAGAGCATCAGCTTTTCCTTCTCATCATCATCAGAGGTATGCATCACAAGTATTACAACAACCTCCACCTAGTACAATGTATAGTAATAACCAAAACAACATGCCATGGTTTTCATCTTACCAACAATCAAATGATAGGGGATCATTTAGAGCAAATGATGATCTTCTTAGGCATTATGATCGGCGGCAACATGAATGTGAATCTGTGATACAGTCTGACGGTTCAACGTCAGGAGAGTCAGTATCATACACATCCTCATCATATACTGATAATTCAGAACGAATGATGGAGATTGAAGCAGCAATACGACGATCACCTCCTGGTCCTCATCATAAAAGGGTGCACTTTCGAAGTGCTACTGAGGATACAAAGTTTGATAAGGTTATGAAACGAGTGCAGAGCGTGTTGGATAAGCCTTGTAAGTATTGAGAAGATTTTGTGTCTTTGTTGCTGAAAGAACTGACAAACTCTCATACCCTTTTCTCATTATTAATAAAGTGTATCGACTGGATAAGATAAAGGAAGAGGATAGTAGAAAGAATCCAATGTTTTACTGTCCCAATTGCAAGACTCATCAGGTGAGAGATTGTTTGTATACTGCTTAGTCCGTGTCTATTATGCATTTGATGTAGCTCATCCTTCAATAAATACATCATATACAGCGTGATTTCATCAACTTTGCTACAGCTTCGAGTGTATATGATTCACCGCAGGGATATCTTGCTCTTTACTTTGCACTATACCTTGTATCTTCCTTGTTTGTCTTTGGACTTGAGGAGGGTTGGGCACCACTAGATTGTGTTTACTTTTCTATGATTACTCTTACAACTGCTGGTTTAGGTGACTTTGTACCTTCGACTGATGGTGGAAAGATATTATGTGCTTGCTTCATTTATGTAGGTGTCGCTACAATTGGTTTATTATTGGGTAGTTTGTTAGCAGGCAGCATGGATAAAGCACAGTCAAAGGAAGCTCGTGAAGCACAAATTCGAGATTGTCCTACGTGTGCAAGACTATCCAAATCGAAACAACGTTCAATGGGCAAACAACTATCATCTACTCCAAATTATCAAAACACAATGGGTGCAGTGAAGGAAGAATCAGATCAAGAACTATCGTGCACACCAAGTGATACTGCTAATAATTCAGAGAATGAGGCAATAGGGCTAGATCTCTTTGGACCAACATCAGATGATGATACGCCAGTTGTAGCGGCACAGTCAACTAAAGCCCCTTCATCTGCACAAAAGCAGAGTCATACTCGGCACATGTCAATTGATATTGGGGGTAGTGTTAGTGGAAGCAATCTCATGTCCAAAATAGCACTTCGTAGAACAGGTAGTGGTGATGGTCGTATACCAGCTCCGATAGATGAATCGACTCCCTTTCTAGTAGGTACACCTTCAGTTAGACATCGTTCATCAACGGAGACAAGAGCTACTGATCCAAGTTTCGTAGAAATGAGAGAGTTAGATGATTCCTACTCGTCTTCTTCAAGTAGCACTACAGATTCGGACTACTCGTCTGTCAATCCAAGCAAGCCGATGACAAGAGTTAAGGCTGCTAAGTATACCTTCTTGACATTGAAGCAAGCTCTTGTCAATTCTCTTTACATTATTTCTGTTGGTAGTTTTGGCTTTTACTACATTGAGGGATTATCGGCAGTAGATTCTTTTTACTTTACAACCGTTCTATTGACTTCTGTTGGCTATGGGGATATTGTACCTCACACCCCTGCGGGCAAGCTATTTGCCACAATCTTTGTGGTTATTGCTGGCACAGTGCTACTTCACAACATGACTTTGATTAGTATGATACCATTGGAACTTAGAAAGAGAAGAGTTGAGCATGCTGTTCTTGGACAGGTAAGATACATTGTGTCTCGCATGTTTTAATGACATATAACTCACCGCCCTCATTCTCTTTTAGTTTGGAAGCAATCTTACAGATGACGAATTGAGAGAGCTATCAACTGGTAGATTAATAAACCGCTTGAAGCTAGCAACGAACCGTCCCGATGGGTTAGAGGAATGTACAAGAGAGATGTTCTCACTGGCCATGCTCGTGAGATTAGGTCGCATCACAGAGAATGATGTCAAGGCAACCTTTGCAGCATTTCGTCGGCTTGATGTTGGCAATTATGGTACACTCAACAGTAGAACGATTATTGAAGGCGAACTAATGCGTCGCAAGTCACTGCGTAACCTGTCAGCATTGTCTCCTCAAGAACATTTTCAACAGCAGCAGCAGCAGCAAGATATTGTGTACACATCAGAGTTCAATATGCCACAACAACCAACACGATCGTTGCATAATCGTAAACCCACACCGATGCATATGTCCCCAGGATCATATAACAATATGATGTCAAACCCGTCGCTAGCTCGTAGATCGAGTGATGCCTCTTGCCATTCTCAAATGCATTCTCCTGGAGGTGCCTCGTATGACTTTGAGCACTGGAAATATGGAGAACACTACTCGCCGCCCAATGGAACGATGTTCTTTGGAGATTCCTCTTCTCCTGGTAGAGGTGGAAGTAAGAGAGGTGCATGGGCATAAGTAGCTTCAACTTAACTTTAGAGATCTAGTTTATCCTAACTCGTGACTCTTCCTAACATTCTTTGTCTTACGAAACCCCACAACTTCCTACTCGCTACTACCATCATCTTGAAACACGGCAAGGGTATAATTGCCAATTGATGAGATAATCATTTCATACTCTTCTGTTCGTAATCGTACGTTTTCAACAGGACCATCTTCCGGCTCGAACAACTCCTTAATATGTGCCGTACTCTTGTTATATAATTCTGTAATATGATGTGCATGCTGAACTGCACTTTGATATGTCATTACTTGACTACTACTGTCCTCGGCAACATTGTCTGCTTGATCCCACCGAATGACAATCCCATCACTGTTGAGTATCAAATATGCCTTAAATCCCGGTGTCTGCTTCAAATCCTTGAGTAACTCATCAATTTCATTCACTTGATTGTGTGCCATCGTGTGTATTGTGTTGTGTTTTGTTGTCTGTGTAGTTGTATTGTGTCAGGTAGAGAAGAAGAGAAGATATTCTTTTTCTCTCTTGTCTCAACTAAGTACATACCTACGTTAAAAGACTCACTCGCCCCTCTACTCACGCCTCATACTTGATGATGAACGAAGAACAGCACAACAAAGACGCAGCTATACTGCAAGAGCTAAGAGACATATCAAACAGGCATTCTCCATATTATAATAATAGTAGTAACAGTAATCATCTTTCTGGTAATCGTTCAACTACGTCTAGTGATAAGGAAAATTCTGTTGAATGTCGTGCTCAAGATGTCGACAAGACATTATCACTGGATACAACAGACGATAAAGATGACAATACTAATACCTTCTTGACACATACAAATGAGAATCGAGATCTAAATCAATACTGGTACTCTAAGAAGACAATCGATACTCTTTGCAAAGCAATACGAGAAGGATTGTCACTTGTAGACGGTGGTAGTCGTGTTGCATTCCTATCAACTCCATCACTCTTCTTCTCCTTATCACCAAAAGAAAGGCAACATTGTGTACTATTTGACGTAAGTTCTTTGTTGTGTTACTGTATTTCATTAACTGGTTACTCGCACATACAACTACCCTTCCTATTCACTCTTTCATACATATCATGAAACACTACACCCTCTGAGTTTGATAAATCGTGGGAGACTTGCTCCGAGTATCAGTTCTATGACTACAATGATCCAACAAACATCAAGGAGACATATCATGGTGTATTTGACTTGATTGTTATAGACCCACCTTTTATTAGCAAGTCTGTTTGGGAGCACTATGCAACCACTGCTAAGCTTTTGATGAAGAAAAAAGCTGAACATCATAGTACAACAACATCTATTGTTATTGCAACAACTGTGGATGAGAATAAAGACTTGATGGAAGACTTGTTTGGTTGTAAACCAGTCTCATTTCGACCTTCGATACCACATTTGGTTTATCAATACTCGGTATACACCAACTTTACATCATCAGTGTTGGCAAATGACAACCCCGAGCTTGAAGAATAGACATGTAAGAAGTGGGGATATATCACCTGAGAACATCCGATGTAGGCCAACAAGATATGATCTAAGATAGACTGGTTTTGTTACTTTTATCAGTTATCTAATTCACATACATCAATAGCTTCAAACAGCTTCTCTAGTATCTCAGTCTCTCAGTGCACTTCTTGCTATCCTCCTAATATCGTGGTGGGGGCACATTAGGAGGTGGTGGACGATTAAAGGAGGGCGGAAGGCCAGCGGGTGGTAGACCTTGTGGAGCAGCAAAGACCGGCTGTGACGTTGCACCCCAACGACTTGGAGGAGGCACAGTAGGAGCGCTGCCGCGAGAACCCCAACGGGATTGTCGACTGCTTTCTTCAGAAGGTGCTACTCGCATTGATGAATTGATACTTGATCCAGCAGTGGGACGGTTGGGCTTTGCTCCTTGACCTGCAGGGTTCTTTTTGAAGTCGTTCATAAGTCTATCCATACTGCTGTATGTTTTGTTGCCCCAGAGGAAGCCGTCGGGTGATATTCCAATTGTGTGATGCCTTGGTGTTCTGCTCATGATGAAACGCAGGGATACGTAACCTGGATAGCTCTCACTCCAACAGATGAAGTAGAATACTCCAGCAGGAGTTGCCTGTTTCATTTGCTGAAGCTTCTCGTCGACCTCATCCTCGAGCTTGTCTAAAAATTTACGATGATGTAATACCTCTTCTACACGATCATTCATGGGTGCAATGTATCGTCCAAGTAATTCATCAATACTTTCATACACTTCCTTTTTAATGATGAGACGGTTACCAATACTAGCATCAGTATCCTTGTCTTCTTCTAGAACTTCAATAATTTTGATGCATCCTGGTCGGACCATCCAATGAATGGCCAACGAGTCACAAGATTTATTACTTGGACGAATTAATGCTTCGCCAACCATGGCATCGCCTGCTTCCTTAAGCTCGGCATCAACCTTGTCATGAGTAGCATTACGAAAGGCTGGATGAGCACATGCTCGCCTAGTGACTTTCCCTGATCGGCGTACGGGTGCAGATGAACCGTCGGCATTTATCTCTTGTGCATCACCGCTCATTTTGGTACCCCCAATTGTAAGTCGCAAGCTCTCGAGACGTGCCTCGCGCTCCTTGTCCTTCTCCTCGTCTATCTTCAATGCTGCCGCCCTATCAAAATGAGCGTCTAGTGGAGGTAGTTCTGAAGGGCGTTCCCATTCACTAGCCTTCTTCCGAAAGTCTTCTTTCTTTATTGTAAGATCACAAGTCAGATGATCAATCTTCACATTAGTAATGAGAGCCGTAACAATATCGCCGACACTCAATATATCTTCAGCGGATTCGACGTGATCATCTGATAAATTTCGAAGGGGAATAAAACCCGAAACATCACCCTCAAGTTTGACATTAGATCCAAAGTCACCATTCTTGATAACCTTGCCAGTGACTTCCTTACCAGGACAAAGTGTTGCTTTTGACTCTCCAGTGAGTAGCTCGAATTTTCTTTCTTTATCTGGTGCTTCCATAGGCTTGCGTGGGTCTTCATAAGGAACACGGAATTCCCATTTGACCAAAGTCAATTGCGAGAGCCATTTACCAACACCACTCTGTTCAATCATATCAGCAAACGCTTCAAGATCAAGTTCCTCAACTTTATCTGTCCAACTTCCAACAGGAATTGACACCTTAGGATCAAAATCGTTAGCATCGTACACACCACCACGATATTGTTCATATTCGTCTTTGGTAGCTTTGAATAGTTGCAGCACTGATTCCCTTGAGTTTTGCATAACGTCATGGAGAGCAGATATGGCATACTCATCAGTTTGTACTGCAGCATCGCCAAGTTCAAGTGCATCTACGGCAATCTTGATTGCCCAACGATTACGTTGATACACATCCGGATGACAACGAGTATCATCCAAGGGATGGAGACCGCTTTGATCTTGAAGCTGGTCTCTAGCGCGAATACGAAGGAAGGCAATACAGTTGTTGTAAACGATAGGACCCAAAAGTCTCTTGGCCAATATAGCTTTCCTACTTGCCACGACACCTCCAATACGAGCCACATTCTGCTTGAGGTTGTTGGCCTTACGAGGCCCTAAGCCAGGTACGAATGTTAGGAGGCCATGCAAGTGATCGTATGTACATGAGGCATTAACATCAACTCCAACCTCGACAGTGACATTACAAAGAACACGCTCATACTCTCGTAGGAGCATGGGCTTAGGCAAGAGTCGTTGGAGGGGATGAATGTTTAAGAACAACATTTCAGTTCCAAACACGCCTGTGTCACTTGCAGCACTCCAGGTATAAGCCAACTCAGCAAGAGGTTCTTTCACCCAACGTGCTGTGGCAATGGCAACCTTCAAGTTGATGGCGATGTCGGGGAATTCTTTCTTACCGCGCACACTTCGTCCAAATAGCTGTGCAACATTATCATCTACAATCTCACAGTCACACTTCCATACAAAGTCATCATCTTCATCATGGTTTGGGTGCATCATCTGAAAGTTATGCACACGAGCTTCATAATCGTCATCGTCCTCGTCTTGTCCTTGAATGAGACGATTGTTCCAACGATCAATTGCTACATTAACCAATTCAGCCAACTTTCGTTGTGTTACTCGGGTACTAACACCACCCCCTGAGCCAATCACAATAGCTGCAGGTCGTGTTTGCATGAGAAATGTAATAATCTTCTCACGGACATTATCTGCTGATACACTTGTTCCCCCTGGCACTGCGACATGATCATTCAGTTCTCCCATCTCATTCACAGCGGCCAAGAACGTACCGTCTTTAGCATCATTTGATGAACAAACACCCACAATTGGCAAATCTCCAGTTGGCGAAATAAATCTATTCTCTCCAAACAAATGTTTAGGACGATAAGGTCCTTGTCGGGCAATAGTTTGCAAGTTCTGGCCCGCGGCCTCGATTCCCGCGCGTGTAGAAACATCACGCAAGTCACGACGTGTCTCCGCCTCGAATTGAGGTAGTAGATAATGTATTAATGCCATACGCAAAATCTTACGGCGTTCATCGTTCCATTCTTCAGAATCTCCATCGACAGGAAGGTAGACACGTTCAAGTGCTTCCATGAGACGACGAGTGTCTTGTTTGTCACGGCCTAATTTGTCTGGATTGCGCTTGTACCATGGTTCTGTGGAAGTATTATCGTCCAGGTATGGCAAATGCACGTTTAAGGAAATATCACCACTCCGCTCAGCCTTGATCAAGTTAAGATACTGGATACAACTACTAGTCTCTTTTTCCTTAAGGTTGTCATCTAAATCCTTAATCTCTGTAGCATTAAGACGGGCCCGTAGTCTGCCTAATTCAGATTGATCCATAGGAAAGTGTTCCTTCACGGGTTTGTTCTTGAGCAAATGTAAGCCGTAGTATTCATGGAAGGCATCAATGGCAGCAATTCCTTTAGCCGTTGGGCGTGTAGAGATTACAGCCTCAGAACGGTATATTGTTCGTAGAGCACGGCGGATACGTGGCTCGTGTGCTAATTCCATAGCAGCAACATACCGACATGCCCTGAGAGGATCAGTTAGTTCTGGATTCGCATCCCACGCTGCATCGTCACGCGCAGTGGCGAGAGAAACTAGTTCTCCACTATCGATCAGCTGACTACCGAAATCTTGCGGATTAAGTCCTTCAACCATTGGTGCTGACCAGAGCTTTGGATCTCCCATCTCCATATCGGCATCATCACCATCGTCTCCGGGCAGTGTTTTATCATAGCTAAAACCAGTTGGGGATGTTAGTGTATCCTCAAGCTTGATGCCGACACGGAATGGAGACAAGACGAACTTATAGCAAATTGACCGTAACCCCTCGGAGACGCATGTACGATAATAATCCCAATCAAATCGTCGACTGCGCTTCTTCTTCTCCTTCTTGCTTGCTTTTGTTGCTGTTCCAAGTAGGATCTTATCCCGAACAGCCTCATTTCCCTCCTTAACCAAATTCAAGTACACTTTCATATCCATTACCTGACGATATTCAGTCATGCTCAATACATACTGAGAGTAGTCACCGTAGTGCCATAATTTATCCTTGGCCATCTTCTTTGACCGTTGACTGAATGCATCTGAAATAGCCTCACCCTCTGAGGAGGTTACACCTAGAGTAGATGTTGCCGTTTCAGCCTCTTTTGCTTTGCACAGTTTGCTGAGGCGAGCAACTTCCTCCGATTGCACAGTTAGTAGGGTGGATATTGTTGATAAATGAGATTGAAGTCCGTCCTTCTCTTTGAGCTTGGCTTCTTTGGCCTGGGGATAAACAACCAACAACAACAATTGGTGTTTAGCAATGGCTCGCAACAGAGAACGAGAGAAAGGAGGGAGCAAAAGTAGATCATAAACTCACCGCTTCATTGCCCTCCTGCTCGTCATCATCATCATCCCCAAATAAGTCGTCATCGTCATCGTCCTCGCCATCCTCAACTTTGGTCTTCTTCTCTGCCGAAGCAGCCTCGGTGGCAATTGTAACAGCTTTTTCAACCTCTCCCAGCTCTTCCTTAACACGTGTTTCATCTTTTACGGTTCTTTCCAACTTTTCTTCCGCGGCCTTCAATTCATCCTTTAATGTTAATAAATCTTCCCCGTCTTCATCATTCCCCTTCGATTCAGCCATTAATATACTTTCAATTTTAGACCGTGCCTCCGTCATGCGTTCCCATTCAGCATCTTCATCCATAATCTTATACAAATTGGACCGAACTGCGGGAGAGGTAACAATATCCTTGCGATATCTTCCGATGAATTCAGGTTCAAGCTTTTCAATACGCATATACCGTAGGGCATAAACAATTGATGTTAATACCGCACGTTCCTTCTGTTCAATAGCCGCTTCATTCTCGGCCGTATCCATATTCTCACCGGGTGTAACCAGTGTATTTGATGCCGCGGCCCATTCACTCTGTATAGCTGGAATCTTTTGCATAATCCAGAATGATTCCTCATCTTCCTCTTCTGTTATTTCATCTGTAAATTCGGGAAGGACCTTCTGTTTTGCCTTTTCTAACCAATCATAATATCGCTCCGGCGCATCTACTATTCGTATAGCATCATCACGTTCTGTGCAGAAATTCTCAACCAACTGTACAGGCTCGAATGCACGACGTAACTGTGCCTTACGCTTGGCCTCGATACGGGCATTACGCTGCTTCCGACGTTCATCACGCGCCAATCGTTTCTTCTCTCGTTTCAACTTCAATACCTCGGCACGTTGCTTATCACCCTCATCTTGATCCATATCATCATCACCAAATAAGTCGGCATCATCATCGGAGTCATCGCCATCGAGTGAGACATCTAATGAATCATCATCTTCATCAATTTCCTCATCAGAATCGACTGCTAATCCAACACCCACACCCTCTTCCTTAAATTTATCCTTCTTACGTCTCCTTTGTCTACGTTTTTCTTTCTCTTCGTCATCTAAATATTCATCATCGTCGTCTTCTTCTTCTTTCTTAGCTCCTTCCATGTAATCCATATAGTCGGTACCAAAGATATCCAAATGTTCCTGTAACATACTTTCAGTAACGCCCTGACGGCCAATACCGCCAGTTGCCATTACATCGTCCCCACCCCGTGGATCTGAATATCCACCCATACCATCCTCAACATCATCTTCAATGAAATCATCTAATCCATCCTCGTCATACCGTTCTGGTCTATTCTGTTGTTGACTATTTGATTTCTTATTAGCAGCCTTCTTTTGATTATTGTTAGCATCATCCTCATCATCAGTATCACCAGTAAATAATCCCTGACTTAATTCCTGTACATTTCGACCCTTGACAAAGCTTGCACCACGCTCTACCTTCTCGCGTTGAGCTGCCTGTGCTTCGGCAGCAGCCTGCTGTGCCGCCTTGGTGGGTAAACCCTGCGCTTCATTAATTAAATCTAAATCATCTTCGTCTAATACATCCATATCACGTACACGTTGTAGCTTTTTCTTCTTTTTTGGTTTGTCAATATCTTCATCGTCGTCTTCGTCGTCGTCGTCGTCATCTGAATCTTCAAGGCCACCGGTTTGTTTCCTCTTTTGTGGCTGAGGTTCATCCACATCCTATAATAAATAAATTATATAAATTTTATGTGTTGTGTTGCAATTAGTTTGCGGGGTGTATGTGGTGATATGGTGATATAGTAAAATAAAATTGGTTAGCAAGGATAGCATGAATGACAATAACATACCCACAACAATTAATACATAATACCAAATAATAGCAATCCCATACAAATCCCAGCAACAAAATTATAAATAACTTACCTTCTCATCAACAACAAATCCATCAATTTCATAATCATTATTATCCTCACTGCCCTCCTCGTCGTCGCTATCATCATCACTATCCGATCCACTTTCAACGGCGGCATCATCAAACATACTATTACCCTCGTTTACTTTAGACTTCTTCTTTTTAGGCTTTTTAGATTTGGATTTCTTAGATTTCTTCTTATCACCCTCGGGCTTTTTGCGCTTCTTCTTTTTAGTATCAGATGTAGCAGCAGCGGTAGAACTGGTGGTAGATTTTTCCTGTACTAATCCCTCCTCCTCTTCATCAGAGGAGGAATCACCAAAATCAAGAGGCTGGTTACCACTCATGTTGAGTTGGTGTGGTGATATGATATTAAATAAGAAAAAAATATGTATACACAGCACGTTGCGCGGCCTGCGCAAACCTTTATCAGAGGGGGGTGTTTGTATATTGTTTGGGAGTATATCTCATTAATCAGTGGCAATACAATAGGAGAGATTGAGTGACTCTAAAAGAGTGTTAAGGATGGGTTATTGGGTTGTTGATTGATTTGCAACGACGGACAGACCGATGATGAATAGTGAAGTTATGAGGACGATGCACGGTAATTTGGAAAAAAGATCACTAACAAAATTAAAAGATACCGATATTGCCGATAAATATCCTTATATGTTATCAAAGTATCCGATTCGGACAAAAACTCCGAGCCTCGAGTTTTGGTTTTGACGGCCTAATTTGGATACCGTAGTTTTTTCACTCACAAACATCAATTGCAATCAATGGGTTGGGTGGAAGTGATGATATATCTCCTTTAGACATGGATCTCCTGGTAGGCCAAATTACCATCGACCTAACAACTATATACACAATACTTCTGTAGATTTGCCTACCAGGAGATAAACTATTGATGCCTACTCCCAGAAAAGTTTTGACAGCCTCTCAAAATTTTCATCATACCACCCTCCAACATATGGTATATAAATAGTAGTATAATCATTGCAATGGCGGATGATAATGATAGATTATGTTTATACTATTACTATATGATACTATTCTATGTTTGTTTGACATTCTAGCAGTACAATCATCATACAATCATCCAAATAGGTCAAAATTATGGGGTAAAAAGCACGCTCAATTGAGGGGTGGAGAGTGATGGTATATCTCCTTCAAATATGGATGGACTACGCTTCCAAGTTGATACACCATCTAACGACTATATAAACAATCAATCCATAGGTTGGAAGCGTAGTTGACCAACTATTGATGCCTCCACAATAAGAAGTTATCAACTGACGTTTTCAGATGAACCATAAATTTCATTGCAATTACCAACCAGCCATACTCAATAGTACCACCTCTGACCCGGCTGTGCGATTGTAGACATCATACTATAATGGTAATAAAGCCCTCACCCGATTGTTAGCTGTAGGTTGACCGCCATTAGAGAGTAATACATTGATGACGGAGGAAGAGACATAACTTGGGGGCATTCGAGAGATCGAAGGATGGTATGTATGTCTCCTTCACATATTGATTGTGCAGTGATCCAAAGAAGAGGCGGTCTAAAGACAATCAAATTGAGCTATCTGTTGACTGGCCTACCAAGAGATACAATATTGATGCCTCCACAACAACAAGTTATCATCTGACCATATCTGATGAACCAACATCTCAATTGCAACAACCAACCACTCATGTGCAATATAACCTCCTCTGACCAGGCTATGTGGTTGTAGACTCCATACTATGATAGTAATAAAGGCCTCACCGGGTTTATAGCTGTATCATACCAACAGTTGGAGAGTAATAGGGTGATGACGGAGGTGGGTGGGCGATGGTGGGGTTGTTCGATCATCTTTGGTTGGACGTTAGTATGTGCACTTTATCACCCTCATGGCCCTAACAGACACACATCCATTGTTGATAATAATAATGGTGAGCAGCATAACCACCAAATAGTAATAGGATGGTGTTTATTATGGTGTATATCCGGAGGAAAGATAATCATGATGAGCCATCACCTCAACAGCATTACATTTTTTTGTAATGTTGTTTTTTAATATTTAGACGGTAACAGTGACCATATCCGACAATGATATGAACAAATAGGAGGTTAATGATGATGCCATAACAGCTATTCGGTTGCTGATATCAATTTAGGTGGTTAAGGGCGACGTCAAACATGGTGCTATTAGGGCTGAATGTATGAGGTAGGTGGATACAAATAGTAGCTATTTGGTGAAAAAGGCACTTAAATGGTTAGTTAGAGTTTACTAGGGTATGTATTGAGTTTTCACGTACGAATTTGCCGTGATATCGTAAGTTCAAGGTTGGGTTAGCGATAGTTTATTCCTTAAACGGTTTCTTACGAACCTAATATGTTGAGCCTCTAAGCCACATCTGTCTCTTCCTTTAATACATAGCCTCAATGGATTGATATCCTGCATAGAATTACTTAATGATGATATGGATATGAGGTCAAGTTCTACTGATACCGAGCAACATCGTCGATTATCTGAAGGTCATAGTAATAATTATCTTCATCAAGAACACAGGAGTCAAACACAATGACAATACCAAGTGATAGGTTGCAAAGTGATACTCCTCAACACATACAAGCAGTAGTCCTTACATTAATCAACATACAATGAATGGTGACAGTAATAGTAATAATATGAATTATGAAAGAGCTGCTGCCGATGCGATATCTTACAACCCAAAAAAGAAACATAATGATAAGAAAAGGATAGTAGAATCCACATCCTCACAATCACAACAAAATAATATTAGTCAAGAGTTTCACAATTCTGCTACAGATGCTGCTCTTGCAGCTGCAGCAAATGCATCTAGTAATCATAACAATTACAACAATAAGGTACCAAATACATCTGTAGACGACTTAGCAGATAGGCTCATATCATATGCACAAAATGCAACATCTAATAACAACAATTCACCAATATCCCGTCAACAACAGACGAGCCCTCCAACTCAACAAGTGGTTGGGAATACGAATGTTAACATTATGAATAATAGGGGTAACTCTTCTGCAATGGTTAAACCACCACCGCCACCGCCACCACCTCCAAGGCGAAGTCAGAACCTTAGTTCTCCAACTTTAGATACCACAAATAATAAAGTGAGTTCATCAAATATGAATTGCAATACAGTACCTCCAACTCCTGCATCGGAAAGGAATTTCTTTGGATCTACTGGAGATTTATCACAGAGGGGCATGGAGATACCTCAGTCTAAGCAAACAATACTTTCTCCTCGTGAGAGAGAGTTAGAACAAAAGGCCGAGAAGTTAGAACAAAAGACCAAAGTTATGGAAGAGCAGTTACGCATAGCAAACCTTAAGCTTGCTAAGAGTGAGCAATCTCCTAAAGTAGTCCCTAAGGGTGGAATATTAAGGAATTCAATAACCAATAAAACTGGGTTGAATGCAAGTTATCAGGGGAATATGAACATGTCCACATCTCTGGGATCAAATGATAAGAATGAAGCACAATTCAAACAATTTGCATCAATGTCCTTGAATGATCTTGACAATAATAACAGAAATAGTTTGAGCAAGACAAATAAACAGAAGAATATGAACATGATGTCCAGTGTTCAAGAGTTCAATAACTCTTCAATGTCGGTGTCAAGCAGGGAAGGATTCTCCCCCCGTCCTGTCAAAATATCTCAATTTGATGATAATGATAATAACGGCAAGAATACCAAGGCTGCAACAAGTACCACAACAACTGCATCATTTGTCAATTCAATACGGAAATTACCATATGAAAAGAAACAAACCAACAACTTGAACCCCATAAATACACCGGTAGAAGATATTCAAACCCCGAACTCAATCATGTCACCATCATCAATGAAAAGTCCAGCATCATCATCAGTTGTTCGAACAGTGGAGACTCTTCCTGACAATGTCGATAAAAAGGGTAGATGTCTGAAACATCCGAATATTAAACTATTCAAGAAGAAGTTGCTAGGTGGTTCATATGATATGATTCGCGAGTCATGTCCAAGTTGCGTCGAAGAGGCACCGTATCAGAGTCTATGGAAGTCACAAGCCAAGACTCGAGGTTTCAAGAAGTGGCAAGAGGAAAGAGGAGAGCCATCTCGTTCAATGGATAGGGAAGTCGTCCAATCAAGAGAACGCGGCAGATCATTTGATGATAGTGCGACCGCTTCTAGGTCTGTATCATCCAGATCAAGGGAGCGTTCATCACGGTCAAAATCTAGAGAACGTCGTAAGAAATCGCAAGAATGCAGATCAAAGTCCAGAGAACGAAAGAGGAGGGATGAGATGCCATATGTGCCTGCATTACAAGGTGATAGAGAGTATACTGGTGATCTTGCAAAGAAGAGACATACTCCTCCACAACCCCCAAATCACCCACCGCACCCTTCATCACAGTCGTCTAATAGAAGAGGCAGTGGTGACTTACAAAGGAGAGGCCGACGCAGATCTAAGGATGATAGAGGACGTGTATTGGAGATACCGACAGAATCATCGGTGACATCTGAGCTCACCCCAGTTAGCCTACCACATACACAAACCCTATTTGACAGGGGAATCAATACATTAGCATCACTACAAAGTAGGGCACGTTCGTCATCAAGGAAACGACAGGGAAAGTCATCTGCATCTGATAATGGGCCATCACGACCTTCACGCTCAGTGTCCCCCAAAACGTTCAACTATCTCAATGTTAAAAGTGGAGTTGCAACCCTTGGTCCCAATAAGACAAAGAAGAGCAGTACTTGCAAGATTGAAAACGTGTCAGCATCTGAATTATCAAAGAAGCATCTCGCATTTGATAAGAAGACGGGCAGATGCAAGTATCATCCGAGTATTATTCTGGCTAAGAAGTCGCCCTTTGCCAAAGGTTGGGATATAATTAAAGATAGTTGTCCATTCTGCGCCGAGGCCAAGTCTTCAGCTGAGGATCAATTTGGTGAGATATCAAAAAAGAAGATGAAGAAACTACTAGGTGGACAGGGTAGCAGTTTGAAATCATATACTGCTTCCGAAAGTAATGAGGGCATCAGCAGTGATAAACGTCGTCATAAATCCCCATCTCAAAAGCAAGCAATAGTTGAGGGGACCTTTACTGCACCTGAAACCAACCGTGTATCACGAATGCCTTATACTGCGCCTTCAGGAGAATGTTCAGGCTGGTATACTGGCGAAGTAAACTCTCACGGAAAGCCGCACGGAAACGGCCGAATGAGGTGTAAAACAGGTCGGTCGATTGAAGGCGAATGGTACCAAGGTGAATCTCTCGATTACTTGGAGAAGAAGGGACGAATCAAGGCTGGTTTTGGTACAAACGTTGCTCCATGGAAAGAGGACCCTAGAGTTGCTTCTTCTTCTGTTGAGAGTGGACAACAACCATCATCCAATCAACAAGTTGTCATGTCTTCTCAGCAGTATCAAGGTCCACCACCTCAACAACAGCAGCAAGCTTACTATGCTGCTGCCCCACAAATGCCTGCTCACATGGCTTATAACTCTCAGGGCTACCAACAACAATATTTCCAAGCTCCAGTACAACAACAGCAGCAGCAACAACCTGGAAATCAAAATCAAATGAATCCCCGGCAGCAGGGTTACTAAAGCATACTTAAAGCTAGAATCACCTAATCTATTTCTGTTTATATACACTTAATTTACCGATCTAAGCAGCGGCAGCATGTTGATAGAAAATCTCTAGGGCTAATGCAGCCGCACTTCGTGTTGACAATACAGAGCTGTCTCCATTATCAGCATCTTCTTGGCTCGACGAAGTTGTCTGTCCACCTACCAGTAGAGACATCATTGTATCTCGTCCATCATCACTACATCTCCGTGCGGCGTCGACAAATGTGTTCATAGCGTCATCCAATCTACCGGCCTCAACTAGTATATTCCCTTCAATCTTCAAGCGATTGATAAGAAAAGGGTGCTCCATCTTTCCTCCCACAAGCATTAATGCTAGATCTAAAACTTCTCTATTTGCTGCCAATGCAGCATCGATTTCACCCGAGAGATGGTGCACTCGACAAATATTACAAAGTGTTGTTATAACATCGAGTGATGGTCGACCTGAAACAGAAGCGAGGTTGCGTTGACAAACTAATGCACGGTTGTACATGTGGATTGCATCATGGTATTCATCATTGTCATGTAATACACGTCCAACCGCATATAAAATCCGTCCAAGATCCGCTTCATTAAAGATATTGCTTCCAGTAGATTGTTGATGCTCTAATATTTTCATACAGGCAAGGTATGAAAGCATGCTTCCGCCCAGGTTTCTTTGTTCGAATAATACTGCACCCCTCCTCTCTAGTAATGTGCAGATATATACATGTCTATGATCAAATTTCACACGAGCAAGCGAAAGTAAGCGGTTGTAATGGTGCCAAGCCTCCTTGTAATCCGATGCTTCACCGTTTGCCTCGTGTACTAAGCCTATAATATAGTGCTCAGCCACTGAACTCAACCACTTGGCTCGTCGATCTATATCATGATCGTATGCTGCCATTGCCGTATCCAAAGCGGACGATGTCGCGGAGAATGAGTTTGACCTTCGGAATGACGTATGTTGGTATCCAGTATTACTTAAACTGCGCCGAGATGAGTTCCTTCGATGTGGTTTGTTATCTTCAGCTATCAGTTTGCAAAATTTTGATGCATCATCGAGTTTGTTCATTCGGCATGATATTCGAGATAAATTCAGACGAATGACAAGGAGAAGGTAGCTTTGTGGCGGAATCCTATTGTCATCATGCGTTTCATTTGATTGAGTGAAGTTGATCTCTGATAATATATCTCCTTGTTCAAGGGAAGTCTTGGCCTCTTCAAAGCTCGATATTGACTCTCGAATCTTCTTTAATCTATACTGAACTATACCAATATTTGTGTGTACTGTAGCCTTGAGTTGACAAAACAAAGTTGAATTGCATTCTTTGGTATTTAGGCAGTCTTTCAGCGCAAGCTCCAGGGTATTCAATACTTGCTGTAACTTGTCTCCTTCAACTCCTCCACCAGACTTGCGATACTCTAAACTTGCTAGGTTTAACCTTGCCGCAATCAATGTAACCGATTCAACCATTGTCATCTTGTTTCTTCTCCGTGTTGCATCAGTGCTAGAACCCACTAAACTTCGTAAGCTCGATCCCAATACTGGTATTGGGTCTATTATGAAATCCAATCCCAAAGGAGTAAGGCCTTGACATGAATAAACCTCGTCTGGACAATCTAACTTTTGATGCACATGAAGATCATGCACAATATCATCCGATGGTACAATACTGTGATGAGTATGAGACGGATGGCGATGATGAAATGAAGAACTCCGAGTTCGTGATAATTGAGGAGTACTATGTGGTTGAAAGTTGGCCAGCATCGACTTGCCTGGATGTGGAGCAGTTACTGGATGAGATGTATTGCGAGATATTTTCGATGGTTGTAGAGGTGATATTGGTGATTGATCTATTGACTTGGCTTGTTCAATTTTTGGCACGGAGAGTTTATGCTTGGAAGGTGTAGGGCATAGATCAGCAACACTAAATGATGCACTGCGTAAACGCCGTGGAGATTGTATTGCGCAACCCCCAAACCCTGCAGGTTGAAAGGGAATTGTAGTTGTCAAATCAGGAGAGTTTCTTCCATCATCACAATCCTCTTCTTCAGTCATTTCTTCCGTGTCACTAGTTTGTATAGGAGCTGGAGCCATATCCCCACGAAGTAACTTCTGTCGAAACCAGGCCAGTCCTTCAGCTTCTGTAACCTTTGGACATTTCTTTTGTGGGTGATTCTCTTTACTAAGGGTTTTGTTGTTTGTATTGTCCTCTTCTTCTAAATGTGCCATTTCATCTAAAGCTATTCTAGCTGATTCAATACTCAATTTATACCGTTTGATGGCCTCATCAACACGATTTGACCGTGCCAATAACGTCCCTATATCATTCTGCAGTGCTGATATTGACATGGTTGTAAATGATGAAAATGGATGATACATTGCATCATCGTCATCCTTATTCTCAAAATGTATTGTATTCTGATGTTGTTTTATTCTATTAGACGAAGATGAGTAGTGATGAAAGGAATGTGCACGCTGCCGTTGTTGACTTTGTTGCCAATAGGATTTACTTGCTTGTATTGGTTCTTCTTCTTCATCAGATGATACTACTTGATTCGCATCTATAGCAGTCTCTTCAGATGTCGGGGCATATAAAGGTAAATGGGGTATCCCATCTATTATAACATCATCATTACTTGTTGTAACATCCTTTTCAATCTTCCCAACAATCGCAGACCATGAAGATTGTCTGTCTGGAGAGGACGAAGATGAATCTAGTATACTTTTCTTTTGCTTTGGTGTAGGTGAAAGTAATGGAAAATCATCTCTTGTAAATGATGGCCGTCTTCTATCTATGGATTCTTGTGTTTCTATTCTATTGTCACTCTTTCCTCTAGTGATACCATTGTTTGCTTTCCTTCTATAATCTCTATCACTGTCACTACCTAATGTTGATTTACTTCTCATACTACCCACAGACATACAATCTCCTCTATCACTACCATTAGATGATGATTTATTGAACAAATCTCCATACCCATACTTCTTCTTTATACTACTATTATTGCCCTTCTTTTTATGATGAAGTGGAGAGGAAAAAGGTTGTGGTGCCTTTTGATGGTCAGTCCATGACTTTGTTCTCTCATTGCAATAATTGTTGTTATTGCCTTTATACTTATCGTCATCAGTAGTATACGAAGGACTGCGGAGAAATGAAGGATTGCGCGGTGCAGTAGAGCGCATAGATGTACCATGATTGATACTATACTTCTCATTGGTCATGCCTCTTGCAGAAAAGTGCATATGATGTGATTTTTCTGTCTTTTTTTCTTCTTCATCATTGATTTGGTTGACCATATTAACTTTATTATTGTACTACTACACTAGAAATATTGATAATGTCTATGCGGCGTATATATGCCGATATTGGCATCCAATAGTATATCAAACGTCATCCTCTCTTCCTCAAATTAATTAATTGAAGTTCTTCAATTCCACAAAATGAAGGATACCACTCCATCTGCTTGGTGAGAAACTTTTCTCGTACTTACCTACCTTAGGTTGCGAGACGGCTTATGATGCATGCCGATATTGTGGCTTAATTAGTCCTTTTAATGCTCTTTCGAATCATGTTACATTGCCATTGCATTGCAGAGGGGGATAATATTATTGATAAAAAGTTATCTGATATTAGAGCTTGCTTTAACTTTATCCCAGCTACTCAGCAGAGCTTGGTATCATCTCACTTACATAATACACACCGCACACACACATTTAATTCAAAGAAAGATCTCAAAAGTAGTGGTACTCCTTAATCAGAATCAGAATCATCCATAAACGCCGCAAACGAATTAACTTTCTTAGGTGGCTCCTTCTTAGTTTCCTGTACTGGCATTGTTGTAACAGGCACTGTGGCTGCCGGTTGGGACTTTGCTGCAGCCGCGGCCAACGAGCTAGTATTTCCGCCACCAGATGTATCATTATTCTTTCCATTGTCACCATTACTCTTTTTAATGTTTGACTTGGAAGAGTTGCGCCTGTCGCTATTATTACGTCCCTCGCTCCTGCCTCTTCCTCGACCAGATGATTCTCTCCCTCTTCCGCCTCGTCCAGATTTGCGTGTGCTGTCGCGTCTACCATCACCACGACCTCCTCTACGATCACTGTTGTCTCTGCTGTTTCTTCCTCCTCTACCACGTCCGCTTCCCCTCATATCAATTTGTTTGGTTCCAGTTGACGTTTCATTTGGAGTGACTGTATCATCCTTCTTGTCACTAGAAGCTACTGTATCATCGTTCGTGGTAGTATTAACATTAGCATTACCCCAATCCAACGATACATTGTTCAACTCATCAACACCCACGCTTGGCTTATTCAAAATTGCCACCTTTTCCATTTCTTTAGTCACTTCTTCTGTATCCTCCTTCTGTGAAAAGGAGGATGTACGCTTCCTTTCGTCATTTGAAAAGGAAGAAGTACGATTCTTCTGCTCATCATTAGACGAAAAAGATGTTGTCCGTTTCTTTTCAACGAGAATCTTTGATTCATCCCTAGGCTTGGCTCCACCAAAGATGGAACTCTGCGATGATGTAGTAGGACCGGTATTCTCCTCCACAGGTATAGTACGTTTCATCAATTTAAGAGAAGGACGCTGTCTAGGAGCGCCACCGCCAGAATCCCCACCTCCCGGCATACTACTAGTACTACTCATTGAGCTATCACCGCGTCTCATTGGTGACGGAGGACCGCCAGCACTAAATTGACCACTCGATCCACGAGAATATCTTTGTCCTCCCGGAAGACCTCCCCTAAATTGAGACCCATCAATCTTTGGAAGACTGCCCCTCGAGTTATCACGGTTATAATTATTATCCCCACGAGGTCCTCTCATTGATCCTCTCTCACTATTCCCTCTATGATCATGCATTCCACCCCGTTGACTATCCCTTCTATCACCACGTCCGCCACCACCGCGGGGCCCACGTTCACTTCCACGTCTGTTACCACCGCCCCTTGCTGGATTTGAAGAAGCTACATCAGTCTTGACATTCCTACCATTTAATTGTGGATTATCCATTTGAAGGAATGCCAAAAGCTGTAAAATTGTAGTAAACACAATGATAAAAACACAATTATGCATACGAAATAACCACACAATCGCACAACCAAGCAATCACAGCATCAACAACAATAATAAAACCAATACAACAAATTTAGAAAGAACAGCAGCCAAAATAAGTTAGCATTAAAGATACATACGATATGAACAAAATTGCAAATTAAATGAGCATATGATATGTCCATAACATAACATAGTAATTACATACCTCCTCGGGAGTGTCAAATTCACAATAACCATATCCCCTACTAGTATTAGTAGTCTTATCAATCATTAATCTTGCCGAGGTAATACGAACAATACCCAAAACTTGTCCATTAGTGGCATTAATTGCCTCTAATCTTCGACGGTTTAATAATATATCCAATTCACGTCCCAAATCATTATTCGTACGTAATTCATTATGTAAATTACCAAGGAAGGCAGTAAATGGTGGTTCAGTTGGTATATCAAATTGTCTTGGTGGTATAATATAATCATCTTCTTCATCGCTATCTGGGGCTAAATCATGATAGGAGGTTGAACCGGGTAAACCAGATGGTGGAGGTGCTATACGATCACTATCATCTGATTCCTCATCGGAGGAGCAATGATCGGCCCATGATTTGATGTTAGACATGATGATTTAATACCTTGATGGCTGGGTGATGTTTGATGTACCTTAATTGCAATGATTGATGTTTGATGTTTAATGTGTGTTTTGATATCAACAATATGTCTGCAAGTTTCAATATATATTTAGACAGATATTATTATAATATTTGAGATAGTAGGATAGGCATCAAATGAGGTGGTAGCGCCGAGTTGTGATATTGGCAAGATTTTATTGGGATTCGAGGAGTGATATGATTTGGCGATCATACAGTTTTGAGGTGAAGGAGAAAGGTGATGATAAGATGGGACTATTTCAATAAACACTTGGCTTACATGTTTGCATAGATCACCAGTTCCTATCTTAAGGTAAAGCTATGCTAAACTATTATCACATGAAATTATAATTCAATTTGTAACAATCATCATCACAAAGTATCTCTAATTGTTGATTTGATACAAGCGACTGGCCATCAGAGAGTGTTATCTGGAAAGTTTTGATCCTCAAAGTAATATGGATCAAAAGGCATTGTTTGTGCTCAGAGACTGCCGGAAAAGCCTCAGAGCAATATAGTACATACAGTAGACACATCATATGTGCAAAAGGTTAGCAGTTTAATGGAAGTATGAAAATTGTCCTTCGAATGGGATCATTGGGTCGCCAGCATAAGGGATAGCAATATCATTCAACGCAGGGACAGATCCTGGGATCTTATCAGCACATAAGAATCCAAAGATACCAAGCTGAGCAAGACGTCCATTGTTAAGTTCTGCGACTAATCCTCGCTCTTTCTTCTCCTCTGACTTGTTCTTGCTGAAGCCAAATGGATCATATAAATCTATAATAAAAAGAATAAGGAATGTATATATTAGAAATGATAGTTCATATATGTTTGTGTAACACAAGATACACAATCTCTACTTACCAAGAACAAAGTGAACATTATCCCTAAACAATTGGAAAGGAGGATACTGTCCAGGTTTGCGGCCATTTGTGTAATGGGGAACCGTTCCTCCGCCACCACATTCATCCCATAACTCCAACATGGCAATAACACCAAAGATTTGCCACTTGGCAGCCTCGGGAATAGCATCCCACTGTGCCTCAGGACTTAGATCAATCGATGGATGAGCATCTCCAGCCAATGTTTGTGGCCATGGGAAGACGAAGTTACTTTGAGTAATGTATCCCACGAATGCAAACATGGCAATACGTCCATGCTTAATTTCTGATTGACGTAACCATCCAATAGTGGCCTCGTTGCCCCTATCCCAAAAGTTTTGATCAGCTAAGCTTAATGGATCATAGAATTTCACTGTAGGGTTGGCCTTTTGGGCTAATGATTCGAGGTCTGCTTTCGATTCACTAATGGATGTAACCGATCGGCTAGATGTTTGAGATGATGGTGCAAATGCTGCCGTTGAGGCAACGATGGATGCTAAGATGGCACTCTTCATGGTTGATATCTATCGTCTAATAGTTGCAAAAGATAAGTTAGTCAAATAAATGCCTGCCAAGGTTGAAGCAATATCCTTGCCTATAAAGTATCATGTGGGCAAAAAGAATGCCTTTCATAAAGTACGAGTCGTACTGCTCTCAACATAATTTGGACTCTCGCAATCAAATATCGTTTTTTTGTTGTGTGTGTTGCCTTTGTTAATAAATAGCGGTGTTGTTATTGATATAATATAAGACAATAGTAGAAGGATAAATCAAAATTACTTATTTAAATATGTCGGCAATGGATGATAAAAAGAAAAAGAAAGTACGTCCTCGGCTAAAACCAATTTCCACAATGTCACAAACAGATAACTCATTTGGAGGCAATTCTGACGATGGTTTAGGTTTTGGTCATATACTAACACCTGGAGAAGTTACTACTAATTCAAAAGAGGAAGATGAAAATATTGGTAATGGTGTTAGTGGTAATAAAACAAGTGAAGAGTCGTTACATGCGAGTAAATCTGTTGCACTTCCCGAGCTTGATTCACCACGTGAACCATCACCACAATCAAAGTCTACTACTACACCTGAAGCTGCTTTATCGTCTGGAAAACGTCAAACTGTTACCACCGTAAATGGTATAGATTGTATGACACAATATTCATCCATTACTAATCCATCCACCGCCACAACGCCATCTTCTACAGCAGTTAATGGTGGTGCAGTTAATAATCTTGAGCAATTATCGTTTTTACATGCAGAGATATCATTAGAATCTAGTAGAGATGATGGTGTAGATAATGTTGGTGAGGAAGAAGAAGAGGGTGAAGGGATTAATAAAAGTACCATGATTGGTAATGAATTGTCTCCCATCAAGGTTGGTAGTACAAATAATGAGGGGGTAAATGTACAAAAGGATCAGTTGGACGCTGCTAATAATGATGACGAGGTATCAGTATCGTCATCTGAATCATCCAGTAGTAGCAGCAGCAGTAGTAGTTCAGAAGGTTCTGAGGCAACTGATCTTCCAACACCCGTTGACAATAATGAAACAAGTCAATTACAAGAATTACAAAATGAGATTAGTTCACGTCAAAGATTATTATCAAAACTACTTCGTGGCAAGGAGGGCAGTTTATATTCATCTTTAGTTCAAGAACAGGAAGAGATGGTCAATAGTAAATTGCTAGGAAAGGAAGCTGCATCCGAAACATCATCATCTCCAACTGCACTCCAAAGAATCAAATCAATCCTTGTCGATGAATGCTACCATACTCTTCCCGGTGCATTCTCTCTCATTATACATTGTCTTCTATATGTAACAGTCTACGCCATCATTTCCAAAAGCTTGACAAAATTATGTGATGTTACTATTATCTTCTTTACCAGTTGGGATGCCCACACGAACTGGTTTGATTCGACTAATCATGAACTTGTATTTTATGCAATTGTATTATTCTTTAGTTTGGTAGCCGCCAGGCTGACGGGGGTAATCTTTGATTGGAATGAAAATCGAATGTACCAAAAGAGAGTTGCATTTCAAGTACGTAATAAGTGGTATATGAAATGTTTTGATACAAAATTGATGGACTATTTCCATGAGGGTGCACTTTCAAACAAGTACGAGAAGAATAATGACAGCAACACTGACAACATGGCAGTAGAAGGAAGAGAGGCTCGACAAAGTAACAAAAAGAAGTGGGGTCCAAAGATCAAATATGTACTCGATTTGTTCAGCTTCTTCATCTGCTACAAATGTGTTGATAGCTTCGTATCAACATATTTGTATCTCGGAAGTGAAATCACAGACTCGGTTTTGCAGAATCTACCAAGCCGACAGTTACAAGAGGAACGAGATGCTCATTTAGTTGCGACTGGATTTTCGTATGCCTGTCCTAGTGTCACTTCTGCCCTTGACAATCCATATGCCAAGGATATGCTCAATTGGATTGCTAGTTTGGAGATTGAGTCTGAAGAAGCTAAGAATTGGATTACAAATGCAAAGAAGTGTGGTTGGTCAAATGACATGGATAAAGTAGAAGTGCATAGTGATATTGAAGAAGAAAAAGAGGAGGAGGAGGAAGAAGAAGAAGATGCCAGACCAACATTTTTGAGACAAAGGCGTATCATGAGTGCTCAGGATGACAAGTATCTACAAGCAACAATCTCACGTGAGGCATATTATGATTTGGTCGGCGATCCTAATCCACGATTCTTTGATCCTGACAAGGAGATGTTCTTCTTGTTGACTTCTACAACGGTTTGCTTTGGGTTGTTATATGCTCTTGGGATTCCATTCTTGCTCATCTAGAGTTTAGAACTTGTGTGAATATGACGCCGAGTGAAAGAGAGTAAGGAGGTTTTCATAGTACTAAATGTAAAGGTTTTCATATTACCAGCTAGAGAACAAAACAGGTAGCACTACAATAGCTCTACACACACTTAACTAGAACTATCCAAGCTACAAGGCAAGCACTTCTCACACCTTATGCCTAGCCGAGCCTGTCACTAATACTAAATTGCAGTAGGATACCCGTACCATTGTACGGATACCGCTCTCAAGAAGTTTTGACGTTCTCATTCTCCCCCTTTTCTCCTCTCTTACAATACAATATTCTCTGCTAGATCCAACCTCTGTTGAGCAATATAGCTTATTAACAGCAGAAACATACCTCCCAACTCCATTTGTGATCGATATTTAATAATATACCAGCGGCGTTGTCAGTAAAAGGATACTACAAACACAAATATTTATTTTGCATCTTCCACTCGACACATTACACCACACTATACATACCTTTCTATAAACGTCACCGCTTACGTTTGAGACAATTGCAACAACAATAATATATTATTTTCACAGTTACTTAATAGAATAAGATGAAGTCATCGCTATATTATACAATCTTCGCGTTGCTACTTGTATTATCTCCCATATTCATATTAGCATTCGCTCCTCCAACTAGAATATCCAAACTTTCAGTGTCATCAGCTAAAACTAACACTGAACTATATGGCAAACCTGCAAGATCTCCGGAAGATGACTTAGAGTTGACGCGTGAGGTGATCATGAAACATATTGCATCAACGAGCAATGATGATGTTGTTGACGACGGTGACGATGAGGTTTCTAGCAAATCAGGTGAAGTAGAAACCAGAGGTACTAGACAGAAGATTAAAGCACTCGGATCCAAAGTCAAATCAAAAAGCAACAAGAAGATGAAAGAGCTGAAGAAAAGGTTTAGCAAGAATGAGTCGAAAGAATGAAGAAGTAAAGTGAACATAACAATATTCATTCATTGGAAGAACACAGAGGTGTTTGATAGATGTATCAGCGTAGAAAATGATTCTCATATACTACCACGCAAAAGGTAGCGCAATTAGAAGGGTGAGAAATGTATTATATTATAGACAGAGAGTTGACAGCAAACTCAAAACTCGCTAACTTAGTATCATATCATTGACAAGTATTTTGTGGCGTCTGTTATCAAGTGCCACTCTTATCTACTCGCAAGTATGTCTTCTAGTCGTTCATATACTCATACTTCTTCATCACTTCCCATTATCAATGGCTCAGTAATATCATCATCTCGACTTGACTTTTTACTTCGTCTAGAACTATGCGACTGTTTAGAAGTACCTGACGCCGCAATTCGCTCAGAAGCAGAATCATACCTAAGCAATTTATGTCTAAGCTTTCGAACAATAGCAAACCTGGCAATTTCAACAGCTGCCAAACAACCTAGAATGATACAAAACATTAGTATTAAGTTTCGAAGGGTTGCAATTTCAGCATCAGTGAGATACAGGACATCTTTATGTTCCGTCAAGTAGTCAAAGTAAACATCTGGTGATGCCAATAAGGCACAATAAAGACACTACCGATCAGTGCATCTATTAGATGTATTGCCCTGGCTAGGAATTGGCCAGTATGATAACAACAACCCAGCTTGCTATCAATCGCATCTTGTTCTGCTTGTGATGACTTTGGTTTACTCTTCTCCCTTGAAGATGAAGAAGAAGCAGCAGCAGCAGCAGCTTGTCTTGATGCATTGCTATCGGCAAGCCTTTTATCTCTTTTCTTTCGTCTTTCTGCTCGTTCCTTCATCTTGGCATCACGTCGTGAAGATCTATCTGCTTCTAAACCCGATCTCGAAGGAGATGATGATATTGTTTCGTCGGCCATTAATGGAGAAGAAGAAGACGGCTTCTTCTTCTTTTGTCCACTACTGAAGAACCTCCCCATTTTTATGTACTCGATTATTACACTCTAGTGTGATATATTAGTAATGATTGTCAGTCTCTATTAACACCTTGCAGTATGTTTACAAAGTCCATTACAGCTTAGCCTATTGCACAACACTCCAATCAATATCAAATCCTAAATCGATTTATCTGCAGTTATAGTGCATCTTCTTATTCATAGGCGATATTGCAATAATTGCATAATTTTTTTCAAGACATAAAGAGACAAAAGAGCTCAGCGTCAGCTATCTAAAAACCTCACTACTATCTACACAAAATAAGGTCCCATTATACCTATCCATAAGCACTCCGCTATCATGTCAGATCAAGTCCGTACTGCTCACTTACTCATTAAGCACACCGGTAGTCGCAATCCAGTGTCTCGACGTACTGGTAAGTTATTTGCAACATATTAATCTTTTTTTCTGAATTGTCTCATCACTCAACACATAATATTTTTAGGTGCCCAGATATCATTATCCCCTGATGATGCGCTAGCTGAATTGAAAACATATGAAGCAAAGATTAGAGCGGAGGGAGTTTCGAGCTCATTCCCTAAATATGGTGCGTGTCATCATTTTATCATAACTTACTCATATGTTGTGCGTGATGACTAAACATTAAATGTCTGGTGTCCATATACTTAGCTGCTGAAAGAAGTGACTGCTCTAGTTGCAAAAATAACGGCGACTTAGGCTTCTTTGGCAGAGGATCCATGCAAAAGCCATTCGAGGACGCAAGCTTTGGACTAAACGTGGGTGAAATGTCATCAATAGTATCAACAGATTCTGGCTATCATTTAATCTACCGTATTGCATAAAAGGGTGGAAGGTGGATGCTGACTCTCTTTGTGGAATGCAAATTTACTTGGGATAATCGATTCAACGAAATAAAATGATAAAAGAAGAAGTGATCACAGAAATAAACACATTACTAATCAATAAAGTATTTCTTTAGCTAAGAGATAGATAGTAGTATGATGATTATTTATGTAATTGTATTTAACCTTCACAGGTGGTGACAATGTAGCCCTTCACTCTAGTCCCTGGGTTGCTTGACCTTCTTGCCTTGTTGAACAAGGTCTGGGCGCAACTGCCACTTTTTGTTTGTAGATTGGGACCTGCCATACCAACCTTGTGAGAGAAGCCCCATGAATTAAGACTAATGAGTGTTCCTTTTCCAGTTTCATCCATATCTTTTATCCAGGCTCCTCCACTTGCACCTCCGGTCATTGCACATTGGTTTAACCAAAAGTTTTGGTAACTTGGTATACCATTAATCACGGTATTCCTCTCAGCACAGTGGCGTAAGCTTGGGTCTCTATCGGCAGAATAGCCTATTGAGTAAACAAACTCCTTGTCGAGGCCGTGCTCGAAATCAATCTTCATTGGGCTCACTCGTTCTTCCAAGATACTACTTCCTGGCTCATATCCGGCTTGATGGTTACTTGAATGGTTCTCAATGACATAGAACGCATAGTCATGCTGTTATAGAGTACAAAAGATGAAGAATCCAAGTGAGATATCTTATCTCAAAGATATCGAGTAAAGACGAATAAAGGAAGGCAACTCCAACTTACCGGTACATTGATAGGAAAAGTGGCTTTCGTCCACCCTTCTGAAACGACTGCCCAGCTTGTAGCCCAACAACCATACCTATCATTTCTACAATTATGATCACTCTTATCTCCCTTCGTACTATCCTGATCTGGAATGAACATTGCCTCACTAGCGAATTCTTTATATATGTCCGAGTAACAGCAATGAGCTGCAGTAGCAATGATAGTGCGACCGTCAGACGTATCGCTCGTATCACCATCTCGACCATCTTTCACGACAGTACCAGAGCATACGAACACTTGATCTCCTGTTTCCTTAAACTTGAATAAAATCCGGCCAACAGCACCCGCGATGTAACCACCATGGTTCCAATTCGAATCAGATACCTCCTTGGTTTGAGACATAAGTTTTACACCACCAGTGGATGAGGGTGCAGGCGGAGCCTTTTCTACCTCCTCATCTTCACCCTCCTTGTCATCATTAACAAAGTGACTGCCGCTATCACCGACACCAGCAACTGAAAATGAAGTACATCCTGTCCGTCTCTTCTTGCTTCGTTCATCCTTGACGGATATTTGATAGCACCACTGAGTGCCTCTATGTTTATTGAAACCATCGACAGTTGCCTCATAGATGCCACCGCCTATGGGTTTCATATCTATACTATCAGACTTCGTACCATCTTGTCTTTGAAGTTGAAAGACTACACTCTTTACGGGTGATTTAGTTGCCTGTGCGGGTGATACCTTGGCCGAGAAGGTGTATGTATTGCTAACAATAGTCCCTTGCTTCGGCCGTACCCGTCTTATGTCAGGCACCTTCTTTTTATATGTAGACTTTTGTCTGTTATTATGAGGAGTCATATTATGATAATAACTTTCTTCTTCGTCTTTTTGGGGATCTTGAGTGGCAACACTTGTTTTATGATGTGGGGTAATATCTTGAAGAGCTCGGCCATCTTGAGGGTCTTCTACTTCCTCGTTCAACATTTCTTCTGGAGACCTGAAATTTATAGAGTCTAAATGAATAACACCACCATTATAATCTTCCTTCGTATCAATATCTCTCATAGCCCTACGACGTCCCCTCAATCCATGATTATTCCTCTTCCCCAAGTTAACATCAATCCCATCCTCTTTTAATATCTTATAATACAATCTATCCGAAGGTGGTGGTGCACGATGCGTTGATTTGACATGTACTATATCAGGCTCATGCATAATATTATCAACATTTAACAGTTGATCCCAATAGATATCACCTTGTTGTCCACCTTTTGCGAATGATTCTGCATAAGGTTCTAAATAACCATATGGACCTTCTACAAATGCCGTACCCTCCTCATTTATACGTAATTCAAGTGGCATTGCACGTATTATTTTTTCGGGTGTAAAGGATGCAAATGTTTGTGCGGCTGATTCTTCTAATTGTCGATGGTAGGCTGCGTTGTCTTCATCTTCCTCAAACTCGAGCGTTTGTTGATCATCTCCTCTATCAGTATCCTCGGTATGGCGAAGATTAACAACATCACGATGTTCAATATTATCAAGATGTTGTATATCAGATGTATGAATTGTATCTCCTACTACAGGACTAATTAGTAGAGAGGAGACAATACCCACCATAAATGATGTGGCAACAATTGAGAGTGACATTCTCAGACTTTGTTTATATGTTAGGTTGGTTGTAATCTATTGGCTCGGCGGGGTTTAATGGCACAACAAGATCTTATAAAGTTGAGAATGTATGTTTATTGATCGCAATTTAGTAGCAATATCTTAGTGTATCATCCGTTTGCCTTTAGCCACCATTGTTGAACGGAATGAGATTTTATTTGTAGAGTTAGTTGGACATTGACCATGAGGTTTTAGTACAGCCCTGTCACAACGGTACTACAACGACACAAGTACGATATCAGAGAGCAACTGCATAGGGCTATGAAGTAAAGGATTCAATATTCAATCAAATAAGAGGATCATAAACATACATATTGATATTCAATCAGATAGAGGCGAAGTAGCCCATAAAGTACATATGATTCGAACAGTTTGATTCCTTTACTTTTTCAGTATCTTTCTCTATCTTCTCTTACTTAGTTACCCTTGATACTCTCTCTCAATTTGCATTCATTATCCGTGTTCTAGGCACCATTCGTCATACCGCCCAATCTTTAACATTCAACACAGCAACTCTGTTCCATTCCAAGTCTGAAATCCTCACTCATTGAACTCATTCTTCAACACCAGATGATCTTTCACCAACTTACTTACTGCCTTGAAATTAGAATGATCTGCACCTCCTAATAACATAAATGCCGCAGATTGTGCAGTAGTTACATAAGCACCGCTAGTTTCCATCCTCCTTAGTGCAATTTCACGATCATATTTTTGTTGAGAGCTAACCCCATCGGCAATTATATGTACCTCGTGTCCCTTCTCTAATAAGTCTAGTGCAGTCTGCTGTAAGCATACATGTGCTTCAATTCCAACCAATAAGAAGGATGTTTTGTTTAGAGATGATATATGCTGCGTACATTCCTCAGTACACATGCTAAACTTCTTCTTCTCAAATATTGGAGCCAGTGTACTACCAATATCATTCGAATCTTCGAATGCATCTGTGATTGTCGGTCCGAATACCTTTGTATATTGCTGTGTAACAACTATTGGAAACTTTAATTCCTTTGCAACCGATGTCATGAACTTTGTTGTATTAACTACCGTCTCCATTTTGTGTATTAGTGGACGAAATCGTTCTTGTACATCACATACCAAGAGTGCAGTATTCGATGGAGAGAGTTTACCCACTGCTCTACTAGCTGTAGTCGCAAGAGAAGAAGACATTTTGATTCTTTTATTACTATTTAAGCCGATATTGTTGTTTTGCATGTATGTATACGACTAGTTTGGGTAGGGTAATGAGAGAAGAATCACGCAGATAAGTATAAAGTTGATAATGATTTGAGTTTGGTATGATAACAACAGCAAACAACTTACCTTGGAGAATCCAAAGCAGGTCAATCCTCTAGTAATGATACTCAATAATATAATTATACCGGAGGTAGAAGAGCAATGTAACATAAGCCTAGATTACCTCGCAGGAGACTTGGGGAGGTCCAAAAAAAATGCTAAAAGCGGAGCTAAACAAGTACTATCTAATCTATCAAAACCGATACCCCTAAGGTATCCTTTAGAGATGATCAGTTTCTTGATGTTTAGATAGCCCGTCCAAAATGGTGACAGAGTATAATACAATTAGAGAAAGAAGTATAGTAGTATTTAGAAAGAGGTATAAAGGGGTATTGCTTTCCCTTACTTTGAATGACAATGACGACATGAGAATTAACTTGAGTTTGAAGCAAATATTTTGCCATTAATTTGTTTCATTCCACATTATTATCTTCTAGAATTCCAATTAACACAGATTGATCATATTCATATTCATAGAAGAGTGATAGATTCTGTGTGTCGACTCGACCAAAAAAAGTATTCTGCCTTTGTCATTTCTACATTATCTAACATTCACTACTTCACATGATCAATGCATTAGCAAAGTGCAATAACCAGCAAGAAGCAGCCATCATTCCATCCCCCAAATTGATACCCAATACTTTTAAACACATAACGACAAAAGATATATACCAATGTACTTTCTTTACTACCCTCGATATACTACTACTCTGCATGGCCATCTAATTGAAAGTCCCCTTTTTGTGCTCTCTTTTTTTGTTCCGCGTCATCTCCTTCAAATCCGGTGTAAATGACATAAAATAATACAATCAATGGTGACATGGCGAATAATAACTGTGTTGTTGTGTGTTTTTATTGTTTGTATTGCATTATTATAATGCAGGTAGTGGAATGTTTGCAATGATATTTTTGTCGGGAATCGAAAAGATATAAGTAGGATAAGTTCAATATGTTATGATACGATACAGCTATACAGACAATATCAGTTCAAACACTGGAAGCTTGCTACGTAGATTGTACATCGAATAAACTGTACATATCACCAACAAAAAAAATGTTGACAACTTGGTATCTTAAATTCACTCTGTGGACGTACCTTCAAACCATTTATGCCCATCTGAACTGCCGTGAGAGGGTCGGCTTCTGTAGGAGCGGTTGGCATGTTTGCAGTTTATATTGATGTATAGTGATAGTTATTTGCTATGATATTGAATTGTGGCTGGCGGGTGGCAGTTGGGGGATATGGGAATAAAATGGAAAAAATACTCTCCCCCTCACCACTTCTATCCCTCCTCACTCTTTGACGTAGGATGCGAGGCAATACTTATATACCGGCGGCGGCGTCAGTAGGCGTGCTATTTGTCATATTATTCCATACTGTTGTTATTGTAATCGGCGGCGAGTTCGTATTGGCATTTTTAGAATCTCCTCTTCCTCTTCCTACCTCATTGTACTCTCCACATAAACTACTTGCAGTGAGTAATGATGATACAGAGATTCTACTTGAAAAGGCTCGGAAGCTACGAAATGATGTTCAAGGTATAGAAACTTCAAAGTTAAAGATACAAAAAGAGAACGAGGCAAAGGAGAGGCAACTAAAAGCCGAAGAAGATAAAGCAAAACAACAAATGAATAAGCAAAGATTGAGATATAGTGTAGAGGTTCCAATACTAAAGGATATGGGCGAGGAAGTTATGGAGAGAATTGATTTTCCTCCTAGATTGAAGGGAGGTGAGTGAATTTGTGTATTGTATAAGTATTGATAGATATACATATGTATCATTACATAATATCAATTAATGCATATGCATCATATGTTGTTGCATGCGATTCGGAAGGTTACTAACAAATACCACTGCCACATTTACAAACAAATAACAAAATATATACACATCAACATCACAACAATACATACAACGTACACACACACAATAACAATACATACACGATAAAATAATGCACATAACAACTGACGAATAGGAAAATCACATATTGTGGCTGTCCAGGCACCACTGCCACTCGGGCTAGTATTGGGAGAGGAAGAATCATTGCCTGGCCTGATATCTGTAGACGAAGTAGCTGTAGACAGTAATGCAGAAGTAGCAGGTATCAAGCAAGGAGATATAGTGCGAGCAATCACAGCATGTCAACCAGTTATGTCATCGCCAACGTGGCAGCTATTGGCTGGAGGTATAGGACAACCAAAGATAAAAAGATTCATATATTCTGTTGATGGGAGACCACTAGAAGAAGTGCTAGAAGCAGTTGGTAGTAATCGAATGGATAGTCAAGAAAGAGATGTTTGGTTGGTATTAGAAACGATAGACTAACATAGATCAGATAATTGAATGACAAACGAAACAACTAAAGGGCAAACAAAAAGGAACCAAAGTATATAATCATAATAACTCAAGTTGTCTGAATGCAATTCTCACTTGTCGGTCGTATCGTAGTTCGAGAATGACTAGTGTTAAAGGGCCTGCACCATCTAACAACTTGAAGTAAAATCTTCTTTTTTATTCCCTTCTAGCTACAACGGCTGAGTAGTACGAATTTCATTCATCAAAACTAAAGTGTCAAGAAGGTAGGTGATCATGGCGACCCCCTAGTAAGGGTGTGTAGTGGATTATGGTGGTTGCATTATCGAAGGATAAACTAGGGATGATACCGTGTAGAAGCTGTAGCTTTTATTGGTATCAAACATATCATATGTCATAATTTTCTCACCTTTCTTTTTTATACTTTGTTTTACATAGGTATACCTAATAATATACAACATGAAGCTCTCCACCATTGTCTCCCTAGCTGCTCTATCTACTGCTGCAGCCTTTGCACCCGCTACACAGGGTCCTCAGACTACTGCATTGAATGCCCAGATGAATCGTCAGGCATTCCTTGCAGCTGCCGGGGCTTCGTTAGTTGCTGCTACTCCATTGGTAGCTTCTGCTGGTACTATGGGACAAGAACAGGTTACTGATCCTACTGAGGTGTAAGTTCTCTCTTTATATTTGTCTAGTGGTTTGTATTTGCAACGTGCTTTATATTGAGGCACACTGTGCATTTGGTTTACTCATGTACCGTTTTTACTAATTTTACAAATATGTTATTTCAAACAATACAATAAACTATTCTATTGGATATATCATTATACAGTTGGGAAACCGGAGCACCATCAGCCGCTGCCAGAGCTGCTCGTGATGCACGTTATGCAAATGCCAGAACTCAAATGACATCTGCCTTCCCACCCCAGAAGCGTTTAACTCTCGAGAGAAAAAGTCCTGTAACTCGGTTGGATATCAATGCTCCAAATTTCACTGCATACAAAAGAACATACCCCGGCCTATTCAGAGAAGAAGCTGCACCAGCTGCAGAGGCCGTTGCTTCTTCAGAGTAAATAAGATATGATTTTGATACAGATAGATATGAATACATGAAAATGCCGGAGTAAAGTTTGTAGGATGAGGACGAAAAGAAGCTTATTGGTATTCAAAACGAAACAACCCCACCCCACAAATACTGCACATGCTTCCAACGGGAATGAGGCGGAGCTACTACATAAAGACTATAAGATACAGCTAGCTCGAACCCTCTCATTTTACCTACTTTTTTGAAATATTGTTTTAAGCAACAGGGCAGTCTAACATCTCCATTAATACATACATAACACATAAACAAAGATGTGAGGTATGTGAGCCTCTTCCACCATATCTGAAAGCACTCAAATTGCTCATTATGATACTTGGAGAACATACAAGCATGGACATTTTGGTCTTGACTTTCCGTGACACTACTTCATGAAGATACCGATTTTTTTTCTCAGCGATGATCATATGGTAATGTGATACGATAAGTAGATTTATTAGATTGCAAATGCACCACTTCCTGAAAGCAAGGAACACAGTTATTAGTGGTTGTATTGTTGGGGGGTAATGCGGATAGGATGAATAAATAGCTCCAATCATAAATGAAATAATACCCGTAATAATATAATCATCTTGAAATAGTAACACATAATAATAATAATAATATCCTTGCATTGCAATGCCTAATGCCATCATCAAGTAAACTTAGAAGCAAATTGTTGTCCAAACTTGGAATAACCAAGCAGCAGCAGAAAACTACATCTATCAATGATAGAAGAACAAGAGATATTAGGCGTATGCCTAGATATACTCTACCTTTACTGTACGATGAAGAAGAAGAGAGGGTAAGGGAGATGTCAGTAAGTATCGACGACTTAATGCTTTATTTGACTTTAGTTTTCTTTTATTGATGCCCTTGCATATGATATGTCCTAACATATATTATAATATACTCTCTTTCATCATCAGCGATATCGAAGATCGTACTCCCCTAGTCCCCAATCGGTTGCTGATTTGTCATCTGCAACAAAGAGGAAACCATCCAAGTCTGTCAGTTTCAATGAACAAGTCGTCGCTGTTCCTATACCGATGATACAAGAGTACTCATATAGAATGAGGGATCGACTTTACACAGACTCCATAACGATGCAAGAGAACATCGAGAGGAACCTAGTAGAATTCAACTCAGGAAAGTCTGCATTAGTATTGTTTTATCATGTGAATTCGTGTGTTCAATATGAAGTCTCGGTGACTTGAGTGCTTAATTTGAACTTAGTATGTCTCTATTTGATTGCCTTTACAAAACACATGCACTAACAACTGTTACTCTCGTCTTTCTCTCATAATTGTAGAATACCGAGACTGGAAATGCGTCGTGCTTGAAGAAGAGATGTATCGATGTGGCATAACAGGCGAGTTGATTCATCCTATTCATGTAGGTAATAGATATGTATTTGGCAAACCAAATACAAGGCAATCGTCTGAGGTATCAGCTCTAACTTATTGGGATGCCCCAGACGTCATCTAGTCCGTCATCCGTCGCCCCCCAAGTCAAGGCATGCTTGTACAGTCATGTACATATGTATAGAAAGCTAGCTTATGTATAGAATTTGTATACAATCTTTGTATAGATCACATATATCTTTGGATTATCTAAATGTATAAAGCTAAAGATGAATTGTCATTTAACATACATTTCGATGTAATAACGGCACAGGCATCTATCTTGACTCACTGATTGATGTAGATATTATGTACACATTGCTGTATCATATTATCAAAAACAGTCAGCAACCTGGCCGTTAATTGCCATTTGCGTGCTCTGTATATTAATGCCTGCCATTTTACCACACAGATCTGCACTCGCGACCAAATATACATTGTTCCCTCCTCGAGGCGTTATGGTTTTTATATTTCCATATCCACTAACTGTACATTGACCATTGTTTGGTGCCACAAAGTAATCACGCCCTAACTCTTTGTTATTCTCATCAATGAAGCGTACAGTTATGTCATTCCTGATGTTCATATTATATTGATACAACGGTTTCGATTGGCATAAGATATTAGTTTTGTATATAACAGTGTATACAATTGAGCGCGGAATAAATGTATATACTTACATTGCAGTTCCTTCTCCGCAATCCACCTGTTGCACGTAAGAGGTAATGTTTTAGTGTAAGAAACATAAATATACACACACATTATATCATACCTTAACATGAAAAATCAAACACATATCACATTTAAATACAGTATATGGTAAACAACATATCATATCTTATCAACTCATGTTACATGAAACAACACATATCACATGATACAACTGCAAATATACATAATATTTCCCCACAATCTACTTACCAATTTGACAACGAAGTTAACAGCCGGTATACATCCTGCAGCCCATTCGTTGGTTGTGGAAACCAAACGACATGCTCCATTGATATTGTTGTTATTGTTATTGTTACCTATTATGCTGCCTATCCCAAAGTCATTTGATTCTACCGCGTTTAATAGGAAACAGCTGATAATGGACATTAATAGCATAGAGTATAATTGCAAGCAAGTCATTTGGTATTCCTTTTTGATGTCTTTACAGATGTTGTCAAAATTATGAGAGTTGAACTTGTTGATCGATGTATTGCAATACAATTCCCAACCAATGAGAGTTAAAGATTATCTGCAATACTTCTTCTACCTATTTGCTGTATGTTGTGGTGGGCGTAATGAGTGTGGCCAGGTGTGGCGGTTACAACTATAATATACAACCGCAGACTACAGGAGTGAGAAGTGAGAAGGTTCATTTTTTCTCAAAGCTTGCTGCTTGCTTGCTGTTGTTTTGACTGTTATGTTGAGTGCAATATATCAGGCAGATGGGAAATAAATGTATATATTAAGAGATGGAAGAGATCAATGCGTGGGGGTAAGATTTGAAATGTATATACCATGCGTACACCAATATATCTAATGCCTAACACCTATTTTGTAATTTTGCAATCATTCAACTTCAACACAACATCACCTCCCTATTGCAGAGCCTATGAAGCTGGTACAACACAAAATGCTAGATCATTAGGAGGGAATAATACAGGAGTTGTCCGTCGTAGACCTGCTGCTGCGACTACAGAATCTCGACGTCCGTCATTAACTGATAGGTAAGATCTCTGGATTGATTGTGTAGACATCTGTTTCTCAATACATCGCTGCACATATAATCTTATGTTTATTGTACTCTACATATATCGCACTCTATTTAACGACATCATAATAGTCAAGGGAAGTCACATGCATTATTCTTTGGTACCGATGATGTAACAACATTGAAAAAGAAAGATGGTGATACCAAAGATGTAGAAGCACCAGAGAAGAAAGAAGAAGAAGAGGAGCAGTCAGAAGAAGTACGAGAGGTCTGTGAATTAGCTCGTGATGTATTTCATGTGTATTCCAATGATTTAGATGACAATACAAACACTCGAAATAGTAGGAAGCAACCGAAGAAGATGAATCTATATCGAATGATCAATGGTACTATGCCACATTTACCATCCTATATATCCAAACTATCACTTCCAACTCCATTTGTTAGTATATTGTTATTTGCAGAGGCAAGCTTGAGAGGAATGGCACAGGTTTACTTTCAAAATAATCCACTCTCGGGGCTGTTCATCCTGATTGGTATGTGTGTTCAATCTAGTCGAGTTGCTGTGCATGGTCTTATTGCTATCTGTGCTGGTAACCTGACAGGTCTATTGATGGGGTTTGACAAGAGCTTTCTTAGTTGTGGGCTATTTGGATATAATTCATTCCTTGTTGGTCTAGCTCTTGGTAAGAACAGTGTGCAATACTTTTGAGAATGAGAATGAGCATACATTTTGAGTTTATCTGACATATATCCTTTAAATAATTCCAAAGCAACATTTTACTCTTCCGAAAAGCACGGAGACTACTATTGGCCAGTAGTCATTGGAGTTATTGTATTTGCATATTTCAGTAGTGTCCTATTTGTCATGCTTGGAAAGCTATTATCACCTTACAAGACACCGCCTTTCACTTTACCTTTCAATATAGCCACAATTATTTTTCTACTTGGCGTGGGAGCAATGAACAATGTGGATATGCAACCTGTGCGTCAGCCAGAATTGCCAAGTTATGATGTTAACCAAATAGAATATCTCACAGCGCAGGCTTTCTTTAGAGGGTCTATAAGAGGTGTCGGACAAGTATTTCTAGCAAATGATATCATTGCTGGTGTGCTGGTTCTCATTGGTATTTTAGTATGCAGTCGCATTAGTGCGATAAGTGCCTTTGTAGGATCTGCTATTGGTTGTGGTGTGGCTGCTCTAGTCGGGTGTGATAGAGGTGATATAGAAAATGGCATGTACGGCTTTAACCCAAGTCTCACTCTCTCCGCGATGCTCATGTTTTATGTACCTTCTATCGGGTCGATATCTATCGGTATTGCTGCATCCATCATCACTGTCTTCATACAACTTGCGCTTGCAGCCTCTTTAAATCCAACGGGACTTCCATTCATTACGTTACCTTTCTGTATAGCGGCCTTGGCATTCATCGTTATTCAGGGAACGACGTCCAATGTGATATCAGTACCATTATCCAGTATGACAACCCCTGAAGATCATCTTAGGCGTGTAAGGAAATTGTCTAATGGCTTTGAGCTCTTGTATGGCGCGATAAGGTCGAAGTCATACAAGGGAAGCCACCACCGTAGATCATCATTCCTTCGTGCCTCCCTAAATAGATCATCAACTGAAAGAATGACAAGTGCGCTAGATGAACACCGTGAATCTGTGCATGGCGTCGAAAAAGAAAGAGGTTTGTTTGGATTAATATTCCAAAGATTTAAGATGAACAGCTCAGGAAGTGGAGAAATGACTAACAGTAGTGCTACTGAAGGTTTTAGAAGTCAACTTAGTTTTCGAATGTCTTTTGCAATGAGGAGTAAGTCATATGGTGACTCTGTCAAAGATTCATATGCACGTATCTTTGCCTACATTGATAAAGAGAATGAACATGAGATTACAAAGAAGCAATTTCGAGAGTTCCTAAAAGGGACTGTGGGTCTGAGAGAAACAGTTGGTCTTGACTTTGCATGTGAAGCATTTCAACTTATGGATTTTGATAAGTCGGGAGATATAGATGTTGATGAGTTCATAGCATTCGGGACGATATCAAAACACATGCCAGAGATTCGTAGACTTGTTGTGAAATTCTTCGACTTTGTAGATGTCAACGGGGATAGAGCTGTGGAGATAAGAGAGCTTGACGATGCTCGCGCATATCTCGGCCTGCAACCATTAGATGCCCAAGATCATGATAGCCTTGTGGCACTTTGTAATGAGGATGAGGAGCTCGAGTTTGATGTTATTGTAAACTTTGTTACCATCTTCAAGCTAAAGGCAATCATAAAGGAGTATCAACGAAATAGAGGTGAGGGACTATCATTAGATGCAAGTTTGCATTCTTCGTTTCACAAAAAGAGGTAGTGGGCTTAGTGTATAGGAAAAGGTGTATGTATATTATATGTATATTATATAGGTAGTTAAGATGTTGTCTAGATGTACTAAACAAACTGTCTTGTATGTAGCGGCTCTGACTAGTAGAGCTTGGAATGGTGGCAATCGACCATCTAGGAGGATAGATGCACGAGCAAGTAGAGCCAATGCCCCAATGTGATGTCCTTGCCCCAATGCAGCGCGCCAGACCAAAGGATACCGCTGATGCAACTTGGGGAGGATGGAATAACGATATTCGGAATGATTCATGGAGATGATAGAGGAGGAAGAGTGCCATAGAGGGGGTGAGATAGTTGCGCACGAGTTGTAGAGGTAGTCGTGATTCGTGATATGTACTAGCTGAGTGAGATGAGAGATTGAAAGGATACCCTTTGGATGGGGTATCCTAGAGACGAGTAAAAGATCCAATTTTAGTAAGGAAGATATTGCACAGCTGAGTGGTTGTTGAGAGCGATAGATTGGCCCAATCAATCATAAATACACATATATTGATATATTCTATTAGGTATTACATATATAACTTGTGTTGTGCTATCTAAGTTCACAAATACAAACACATAACTATAGCACATATCATATTGGAATAAATGACTCTCGAGAAATTGCAACTTACTCTTCACGCCACTCAAGAAAGTCTGCGTTAGTATTGTTTTACCACATACATATGTGATGTTTGATATGAGTCACCTAGCTACTCATTTGACCTTTAACTGCCTTTATTTGATTGCTCTTGGAAGTTATATGTACTAACATATGTTACTATATCTTCTCTTTCGTCGTCATGAATCGTTGTAACGCGCATCTCCAGCTAAAAAATGTTGCTGGCATAGGTATGTTTAGTTTAGTTTTATTTAGTTTAGCTTTGTTTTTTTTTCCTCGCTTTGCTACATGAAACCTTACAAATAGCAAGAGCTTAATCAGTATCGAAGAGGGTGGAGTTTAGTATGTTATCTGAAATATCTTGAAAGATATATCGAAATACTTTTGTTGTGTTGCTATCTACATTAATCTCTAACTTCCCATACTATAATATATTATCATTTTTTACACCTCAGGCAAAGGTACATCTGATCCATTTGCTGTTGTTACATTGTTAGCAACAGGTCCTGGGGAGACTCCACGGGTTCTTGGGAAAACAGAGGTTATCAAAAACAGTCTATCTCCAAACTGGACAACAGGAAAGTCCGTGTTTGTATTAATTTGCCTATATTCTACTGCCTTTGCAACCGAAATGTACTAACAAAAGTTATGATCACCTCTCTTTCATCATCATAAATCATGATAACGCGCATCTTCCAGCTTTTCTTTTTGACTACGAGTTTGGAAAAGAAACACATATCAACATATCAGTTATTGATGAAGTACGAAAGACTTCAGATAAACCAATGGGTTCAGCAGTCTTTGAGATTGGTGATATCCTGGGGAGTAGGGGTAGTATCAAAGCTAAGAAACTTAAGAAGGGCGGAACGTTATACGCAAGGATCTGCAAAGCAGCACCTCGCTCAGCAGGTAAACTTGCTTTACGAATGAAGGGTATCAAATTAAAGAATGTAGATGGGATGTTCAATAAGTCGGATCCATTCTTTGAGCTAAAGAGAACATATGATGGCCCTGGTGGTGGAAGTTGGAAGGCCATTTATCGTAGCAAACATGTGAAGAACGATTTAAATCCAAGATGGGAACCAGCCACAATAGATGTGAACAGTTTATGCGATGGTGATTTGGATAAGAAGATACAAATTGCAATCTATGATCATGATAAGAAAGGAAAGCATGAGACCATGGGATCATTTACTACTACAGGTATGTAAATTTGTCTTGCCTAATTATATGTGTTTGTGACCAGAATTTCGTGGGGGGAAAAAATGCGCCTCAACTAATACTCATGTCACATACGTCAACCCTACCATTCTATCATCAGTTAATGAATTGCTCAAGTGTAGTACGTTTACTGCAAAGAAGGGCTCTAAGTCATATGGTACAATTTCAGTGGAGGAATGTAAGATCACTGGTGCGGAGACTTCTCAAACAGTAGTACAACCGGCTACAGCACCAACTGTAGCAGCTACAGTGCCATCAGCCGTACCAGTAGAACAGTTTAATAACATGACCATGGGTGAATTACCCATGCCAGTGCCACCGCCTCAGAAGCCTACTTTTGTCGATTATATCACCGGTAATTGTGATTTGAGTATGGTAAGAACAGCTCTATTTATAATTTCATTCTCCGACTTGTATGCAACTGACAATGCATTCCACACTTTCAGTCTGTGGCAATTGATTTCACTGGAAGTAACGGAGATCCAAGAAAACCAGGAAAGTCCGCGTTGGTATCTTTGTATCATATGATTTCGTGTGTTCGATATGAAGACTCGGCGGTTTGGATACTTCATTTGGCCTTTCTTAGCCATTATTTGAC
>Ga0075437_14443_pt1 | contig 43995 bp, 38 predicted proteins | sample MintriMetagenome_FD_74266 | JGI IMG/M metagenome (GOLD analysis project Ga0075437, IMG submission 74266) | Marine eukaryotic communities from Monterey Bay, USA to study complex ecological interactions - Minidiscus trioculatus and... | ecosystem: Environmental > Aquatic > Marine > Unclassified...
TCATTTTTCAAGAAGTAAAAGGTGAATGCTGAATAAAATAATAAATATAAAAGTATATTATTGAAATGGGCCACCCTACCAGAATCTTCCTTGAACTACCCGAACATGTCATATGTACAATTTGTCATGACATTTTAGAAGATGCGGTATCATTAAATTGTGGTCACTCGTTTTGCAATAAATGTATCAAGAACTGTATGAAGAATAACAATAACCTTTTATGTCCCATTGCCGCACACCTGTATCTGATGCTAATCCAAATTATACTTTACGGGATGTTATTGGAACTATGCAAATCAAATGTCCTTGTGCTGATACGGATGGAGGAATCTGCAAAAAGAGGAAGAGTAACAATAATGAAGCTATTTCAGCTGCCGGCTGTGAGTGGAAAGGTCAATTGAAGGATCTCAAAGAACATGAGAAGGTATGCATGCACGAAGTAATTGAATGCGAAACTGAGGGTTGTGATCATAAATGCAAAAGAAAGGATATGGAGAGCCACCTATCAGGTACGACTAGCATTATGAAGCACTTGACATTGAGCTATGAACATAAAATGAAACAAATGGAACAAAGGTACGGCAAGACAGATCAAGAAGTCTGAAATGAATGGGTTGAAGTCAGAAATGAAAATACTCCAACGCCATGTCGACCCCAATCTCGATCATACCAACAAGGAAGATGAGGAAAAGCTTGATGAGAAAGGTCTCAATTCTTTTAATATAGAATTAGTCATTAGTCAAGCAAAGTGCACACGTGCCCAGGCAATTGCGGCGTTGATTGAAAATGATAGTGATTTAGTTAACGCCATCATGAGCTTGACATGTCCTTAGTACAATACAGTGAGGAACAGACACTCACTATGAGACTGTGCCATGAGAGAGTAGAATGTAAGTGATCGTGATCGAGTGTTCATCTCTGTTGCAAGAAATGCTTATCATAGGTATGTAACAAGGTGATCTGTGCTGTGGTGGTAGTTAGATGTAAAGATCATCATTGACCAAAAGTTTAAGCAGTACTTTGACTTTGAGTATCTACCTAAATATGATCATTTCTATCTTACACAATCATTGATTATTGTACATATGTATACCCTCTTATGGTACATATTGACTTGCAATTACTTTCTTTGCAGCCTCTTTTTCTTCATGCATTGCATGCTCAACTCCGTAATATTGCACACTCCGATAACAAAGGGCATCGATACCCCTGCAACGGACAGACCTAATTATGAGTGTGTACCTTTGAAACACATGCTAGCGACTCTAGCGTATAGGTAGATTGCTTTGTTATTAATTTGCAAGTATTAACATAAGTCAAGAGGTATGCAATGCGGTGATGTGTGTTGTTGATAGTAGCAGTATTCGAATGTTTTACGAAGAGAGAATTTGTGCACATCATGTGAGCAAAAATTGACATTGCAAAAAAAATGACAACCGGTGCACCTGTTGTCGAATAGGATCGGAGGTAGGGCAATCAGCAGTCAACAATACCCTAGTTGATGGAACTATTTTTAAGATGTATTGTTATTTTATCATTATTTCCTCAAACAAACTTGGTCTAAACTTGATTGTATCCTCTCTCATTTTTCAAGAAGTGATGCATATACATACACTCCTTCTCATCATCGCCATTGGCAACCTAATTGGCAGTATTATTGCCATCCATGCACCTATGCCTATACAAAGCCGGCGTCTTGAAACACAAAGGAATTTAGGATTAGGCAAATACAAAGATGGCCCAGAAACGGAAATTGATTGTTCAATTACCAAATTCGACTTCGAGTATTACTTTGAACGCTGTTACGATGAAACAACTCAATGGTCAGCAAATGGTAATTGTGTCAATGGTATCAAAACTGAGATAAGTGAGCTGCATAGATGTATGAGACCAGATGGATCAGTGCCATATTGTCATGACTGTGTCAATAAGGATAGTGGCCAAATAAAGCACATTTGCGGATCAGATAACTCAAACTACAATGATGTATGTCCCGTTGCACAAACAGTTTCAACTGATAGTTGTATAGATGATAGTTACATGGCGGTATATAGTTATCAATGTACTTCAGAAACAACATCTTATTATTTCAGGGATGTAATTGATTGTTACAATGAAAAGGCAAAATCAAGTGGACCATGGACTAATATCGATGTTGATGAGGCACAGGATTATGTATGTGGTCAAGAATGGTATTATGCTTACGATCTAGACGACGCAGGCGCATTCATATCAGAAGGCTCTGATCTCCATCCCGTAAGTATAGAAACAAACAAGTATTGTTTAAACTGTGGAAAAGCCATACAGATCTGTGTTGCTGACGAAAACGCAACATGTGAAGAAACGAAGCAAAAAATGGCACAGTTCTTTATCAAAAGATGACAAGAGATCATCAGCAAAAGTGTATCTGATAACTGCACATATTCAGTGTTATCTTCGTATTGATAACATGGTACCCAGAACTTGATAATCTAGATTGTTCTTTACATTTCATCACACATCTACACATCTTGTTTTCTTGACGAATGACTCAACATGAACATCGGGTTCGTCATGCCAATACTCGGCGGCTATCCATCTATGTTGGTAATTCCTCTGTTCCCAACTATGAACATTCCCCTTAAAAGATAGTAGGTATTGCCGTGGTCGAGGTATATCTGCCTTCCATCTAGGGGATAATGTTGTGGGTAAATCATATCCCTCTCGTATCCAAGCATCATCTAATGAGGAACGTGACGTATCAAATGAAAATAGTATAAAAAAAAACTAGCCGGTGGGGATTGAACCTGGGAGCAAAAATACAGGCAATGTGCTACCCAGCATCAAGAACCTGATGGATATCGGCACACGACTGTAATGGCAAAAGTTACACTTTATAAACATGTTTTTGCTATTTGCAATATTCTCTCTCCTAATATCTCATCCTCCTCTCATAAAGGGAGAGCGTCTATATTATAATAGGCATGATGTGATACTTTTAATACTATATACAATGTAGCGCCGGCCGCAGAGTCACTTTACTCTCTTTGATGGCGGTCGGCCGGTCTTCGGTCTAAAATACGGAACGGAACGACGACCGAACCGTAACAACACGAACAATAATTCAGTTGGCTTCTTACTTCTTACATCATAATGTAGAAGTAGCAGCAGCAGCATCCTCACTTTATTTGTGTAACAAGGTAATTATATTAGTTTATTATATATGTGGGCATCGTCGTATGTACCTTGTTTGTATGTATGATTACTTTTAGTTGGCTACACCACACCAACCCAAACAACAAATGACAAATTATATCATCTAACATTATTATTATATTATATCCAAACACCATCTCAATCTCAACAAACTATTACCACCCCAGCAAACCTACCACAATTAATAATATCTAATATAATTAGAGTGATTACACATAAAACCACATCCGTTTGGTATTAAACATTGCACCACAATAAATAGATAGATGACAAGAGTGGTATTTACATTGAATGTACGTATAATAACACACCACCCACCAATACAAACAACTACTAATACCAACCCACAATATATCAACAAAAGGTGTGAACATTACATTTAATAACACAACAACAACAATAGTGGTTTTGGTTGTACCAACCCACTTTTTATTTACATATTTATTATCATTTGGAAATTGACTTCAGTTTATCGTTATTAATAATAATCAACAAGTATAAGAATAACATTTTATCATTAATACGTACGGGATAAATTATCATCATAATGAGCAGGAGAAAGTTTGGTGGTGGCCGAGCCCTAGAGCAGCAGAATTCAAACAGGTTGGCTGATGTTAGTAGTCATGTAGAAAGAACAAAGAGGATTAAGACTGGTGAGGAATCAGTTAATATCAGCCGTGTTCTCCCCCCAAATATCGAAGAACGTGCACTTCATTACTATAATAAACACAAGGTTGTTAAATCCTCGGCTTCTTTCAATGTGGGGAGTAATCACAAAATGCTTACCAATATGAAACAAAAAACATTAAGAAATAAGCACGTCAGACAGCTTATTGAATTTGATATTTACGAGACTGTCAAGAATCAATTGTCATTGGGTACTTCCATTCAACTACAAAGTCTAGACAAAGCTAACAATGCATTCATCTACAGAATCATAAAATCTAACACTCCACCATCTATTTCATTTGCATCAATGGATGATGTAGATATGACTGATCAATCTGTTATTGAAATTGAACCATTATCAATGTCATCCAATACCAATATGCACGTTCATCCAGCTATTGAGAAGCACTTGTTACCCTGTGGCCAAGCAATGCTTTCTTTACTTGAATCAAGTGATATGATTCATGATGCTCATAATGCCGAAAGGGTTGGTCCAAATCAATCCCATTTGAAAAGTGGAGGTTTATATCAACAAGTCGAGAAGCGACGAGGTGGTCGGATCAATATATTGAAAACAGGATGGGCAAAAAGATTCTTGAAACGGTTAGTTAAGTACCCAAAAGATGTTGATCTTCGTATTATATTTGATTACGAACGACTCGATTATAATACAGATATGGCTCTACAAGTTATCTTTGATAAGTTTATTCAGGATATGAAGAATGATCCCGAGGTACCATCCTACATCAAGCGTCTGATATGTGAGGTAATACACGACCGTGGCGGCGGTAGGTTTGGTGGCAAGACTGTCATTATGGGCAAGGCAATTGAACATGCAGAGCAAAAGAAGAATGACGAACCACAACCAGCAGAATATGGGCAATACGACGACAACCGCTTCTATGAAATGAGGGACAAGGTTATTGAAGCATGTGAAGCCGTCAATCCTATTGTTTCTCCCATTGCCAAGCGTACCAAGTCCAAGTCAGCTCGTACCGCCAAACGTGCTAAGTATTCTAAGTCTCAATCAATCTTCCAAGTCTCGTCATCCAAATCTATTGGTTGTTGTCAGAGTTGGCCTGTTGCTCCTCATCCAGACCCATCAAGAGATGATCTACTATTTCTCAAACCACTTGTTTCGGCATATATCACCGGTGTTGGTGGAGATGGTTCAAATATTGAAAGTGCATATGATGGGCCAGCCTTGTCAGGGAATAATCTAACACTTGAAGAACGATACTCGGACGACTTTGGTTGGAAGTCCAAACGAACTATGAATGCCAAAGCAAAGATTATCCAACTTATCAAGGATAAGGATGTATATGTCAAACTACTCGATGGGAACAGAACTGCCTGCCGCCTAGCTGATACTACCTTGGATACAATGATTGATGAGAATTCTTTCTACAAGTTGGGGGCTGACATATTTGGTGGTGAAATCAAGTTACTTACTGATGATGATCCGTCTGCATTACTTACTCACAGTCCTGTCTGTCGATCTGGTGACTGCCGTGACTTTGCTACTCTCAATGTTAATGCACAAGGATGTATGAATGTGGATGCACATCGTAACATGCTATTAATGTGCCAAGGCAAACCAATCGAATGTCGTATGCCTGCTATTGAGGCGTCCATGGCTCAAAGACTTTTCATCGATGGGCTTGGACAGTATTGTTTAATGAAGGGGTTATTGGTTCGTGAGTATCTTGCACCAGAGCTGGTGCCATTCGACAAGTATGGAGGAAACAAGTATGGACCAATCACTCACTATCCTCTCTACCCAATGGCATCAAACAATAAGACATTGTACACAAGAAGGATGTAAATAATAGACTTGTACATAATACCTAAATGGTACTAACTTTATATGAGATTCTCTCTCTCTCTCTCTCTCTCTCTCTCTCTCTCATACAATATCATACTTCTCGCCCTTTCTCATATTTCATACATCTGCATTCTACTCCGACTTCTGTTGAGGCTCCACTTCAGGTAGAGGCGGTAGCGGAGGATAAACGGGAGGAGCCGGCTGATAATCCTCATCTCCAGGTCCATAAGAAGATGCAGCTGCCACATTCGACTTCTTCTTACCACCAGCACTGCTACTGCGACCGCCCTTTCTCTTCTTACTCTCCGCAGCTGGCATTTTCTTATCATTGACATCTTTCATTGCACCACGAGCCTTACGATCATTACGAGCCTTCTTACGCTCCCCGCGTGACTTAGGCACTTCTTCAAATACAAAATCATTCTTCTTCTTTCCACGGCTCTTCTTGGTATCCTTCATCGACTTGATCGACATCTTCTCTGCCTCGTACTCGGCGGAATCACGGTGGGCGGCTACTTCAAGAACAGATGTCTTAATCGTAGCAAGTAGGCTTTCCTTGTCGTTTGATGCCGCATCTTTATGTTTGTACCGCTGCTTGAGATCAGGGACGGCAGTTCCACCACTTTGGAACATTTTGTATAATCGGGTGAATCTTCCTTCCGTAGTATCATACACAAGATTGTACAAAGCTCCTGCCATTTCATCAAATGGAAGACTAAGGAATAAGAATTGTTAGCATGATTAAGTCAAGACAAAGATTTTAAAGGCACATTTCTCACCCTTCAAAGTCTGGATGAAGTAATCCCGTTTGAAATAGCTTTAGTAGGGCTCGTACTCCATCAAACTCCTTGTATGTTCCGATTCCTTCCCTTGAAGGAATATCGTCATGAGAGAGTTCCACTAATGATAATAACTTAGGCATGTTAGAACCAATCGTACTTGCTGTAGCAGCTGCTGCCTGAGAACGATTGTTAGCCTTGGTTTCTGCCGCTACCTTCTTTCCTTCTATATTGGATTTACTCTTCTTCGCCTCATCAGATTGTTTCTATATAACAATATAAGATAAGATTAAGTATGACTATTAATTTGCCAAGCACATATATCAACTTACCGAGCCACCACGATTAGTAAGAGAATCCCGCATCATAGCACGGGCAGAAAGGGCTGCTATTTCCATCAATACCTGATGAATACTTTCTGGCGAGCTATTTGCAGGTAATATACCATCATAAGTAAGCTTTGCCGATTGAAATATCGTCCCAACATTTTTATAATCACGATGAAGAAATAACATGACTAGGGCTGTCAGCCTAAAGCCCTTGGGAAGAGGAAGCTTTCTTTCTGTATGCAAGTCATATAACTTGTTTGCTAATTTCATATCTTCTTCAGTAGGCTTGCCAGAACGTTGTACTCCACTCCAAGGAGCAACAACTGCAAGGATATGAGATAGTAGAGTATCATCAGCCTCTAACAATTCTAAATCCGCTGAAGTATATTTACTTGCACGCCACACTAATAATATATAATGAAAGAGTGTGTAAAATGTGTTAGAAAAACGATATAATAATATGTACTGTTGATAACACTAACATAACATAACATCAATCAATAATACTTACTTTTCATACAATCCGTCTTCAATTTAGACTTAGATGTATCCATTTCGTTAATTGTCTTTTCCAAATACTTCACAAGAGGAACATAAAATTTAGTATTAATAAACTGAGTAACTGGATCATCTGCCAACCTCCCACCTGCATCAATAACATCCCCACCTGTGAGAAAAGACCCACTTTGAAGAAATCTTTTAAATCCTTCATACCGTCTATCATTACCAGTTCCTGGTTGCTGTGGTAAAATATCATTATCAAATAGGAAACGGAATAATTCCGATTTAGTTGTACCATACCCGTGAGATGCCATTATTAGATTTGTGATACCACTTATATGCCATGGATCTACCGGAACCTTTTCATCACCAACACCACTCGGAGCTAACGGAAGGGTAAAATTCTTAGTTGGAGAAATGGAAAGATTTACTAAACCAATGATAGGTTTTTCAGGTACAGGTGCACCATCATTAATGCTTGCAAAGGGATAGGGATCATTAGTAGACCGTTCGTGTCGTTCGATGTAGTTTGGTACAATAGTAGATCGATATTTATTGATATCATTGGCATCGAAAAGTATACTAACTAAAGTGTTGAATGGATCAATACCCCCAAGCTTCTGAATATTATTTGTTACAGTAGTAGCATTGTTATTGTTATCTTTTTTTGTAGATGTTGATGCTGCCTTCTTCCCCGCAACAGTTTTTTTACCTTTAGAAGGCTGCTGCTTCTTAGTTGATTTCATTGCGTAGTCAATGTTATCTCTTATGTTATTGTCTTATAGCACTACTCACTACTCTGATAAAGAAGCTTGATAATTGATAAATTGATACGCATGGCCCATGGCATACGGCATATGGACAAGAAAAAGGATACCGTTACAGGTCCACCAAAGGACTACCAAAGTCGAGTTTTGTTGGCAATGAAGATGAGTCTGAAGCTACCTCTTTGGCCACTACTTCAAAGCTGTTGCTCCTCCAATCGACTTGTCAAATATTGCTACTACATCTTCCATGTCCACTGTTTCTGTTGATCCTGATCCTCAGGTGGATAATTTGGTTGACACAATATCTTCAGCTGCAATCTCAAGCGAGGGCAAAACTGATGAGTCTGAAAGTAGTGAAGAGGAATACAACAACAGAGAAGACGATGTAAATGGCTATAATGCTGCTAGCTCGGTTGGTTTATCAGTTCTTGTTGGATTGACTTTATTTGTACTAGTTTACGAAAAAAATTGAGCTAACATATAATGAAGAGACTTTCTCATTCTTTCTATTTTACACACTCGCTGATATTGTACAAGCATTCAATCTCAATACAAGCATTCTTCTATTCTCCCAGTCATACACTTTTCTTTTTCATGGTACATATTGACTTGCAATTACTTTCTTTGCACCCTCCTTCTCTTCATGCATTGCATGTTCAACTCCTGCATTAACTTGTGTGCCCTTTGTAATATTATGAACACCCACTCCGATGACGAACGCCCCAACTGAACTTAATGCAACAACGACACCTGGATTTACAGCCCATAATTCTGTTACCATATCATGAGCTCCCGCTGATTTTGGATATGGTTCTACAGGTTTCAATTTGAATGGTTGATGCAGTAGATATAGGTAAGTATCTCGCGTGAACAGGAGTAGTCTTTACGATAAACTAATACATTACTTCCTAGAATATCAGTATCGTTTGTTGAGTGCAATCCTATCCTGTTCAAAGTTCTCTGCTAGCATTATCCAAAGGCATATCGTTTCCACAACTATATGTACCAATGGACAAAAGGAAGAGCCATTCACGAGCTTTCCTACGGACATAACTACGAGTAATGTTCTCATGATGGGAAACAGCTTGAACATAAAGAAAGCCGTTCAAGAACCTCCAGTTGCGGCCAAACAAGTGATCCCCATCACAATTATTGGGGAATACTTTGCCATATTCTGCAATCAATGACTTCTTGCTTGGATTCTTGACGACACACTCAAAGCGCTTGTCGAACGTTTCCCCTGGTTGAAGAACTCCTTATAGAACTCCTCCTTCTTCATGATGAAATTCCTCGTGGACAGATCCACCAAAGAAATCTACTGCACCTAGCATGATTCGATGAAGTTTAACATCGTCCCGGAAGATGGGGAGCCTCAGTTGCCACCCATCAATGGTAGACCCCTTTCCACGAGATTTGTTGCAAGGAATGGTTCGTGCTACACGATCAGTTCCATTAGCTAGAGAATAAGTGTATCCATCCTCACCCAAAATGGCATCAAAGTCAATCACTTCTGCACCAATCATATCTATTCCAAGGGTTCCACCTGTGTAGTGAAAGTTTTCATTATCGAATGGATCACCACGAAACTCTTTAGATGTGCCTTGGCACATGAATTCTGTATAGCTTTCAGGAAGCTTAAGTAAACAGACACATGTGGTGATGAGCATATGATGTATGTGATAAACATAAATAAAATACAGAACACACCAAGTATACTCACTGGGATGATCAATGCTGTGTAATCAGCTTCCAATTCTTTATCAATTCTCTCCTCAATAACCGCAATGTCTTTTTGGATACACTTAGCAGCCATGAACAGCTTACATTTCATATCACAGGTCTGAGATTGGAAGATCCTGATGCAATTCCTCTTATCTTCCTTATCTGCATCATCTTCCATTGACTCTTCATGGATTTTATAATCAGCCAGTTCACGAACAAGAGTAGCGGCATCTGTAGATTCAAGCTTGGACAAATCCTCATCCTGTCCACAGACTTCCACTGCACGTTTCATAGCCTCTTCGGCAGGCATTACATCATCCAATACTTCATAGGCTTCGAATTTGTCAAATCCGAGACCTCGTGCCTCGGCATACAATTCTACATGAGGTGCCGACTTCTGGAACTTCTCACAACATCTCTTGGCACCATCCTCGCCATCCGTAAACGTCTCCACAAATCCCTTACCATTCATTCCTTTGGTAACGGCCTTTTTGGTATTCTTGTAATCAGTACTAATTACATCGCCGGTACCAGCTTTATTGGAATCTTTTAACTTTGTAGCTATACCCCCACGGGCAACACACAAAGTTCTATTCCAGTTATCTTTGCTGATATCTGTCCCGGCACCAGGACACTCTTTTAGAAACCTTTCCTTGACTCTCACCTTGGCATCGTAAGGGTACTGTTTACCTTGTGCCGTCAAGTTGATACCTTTCTTCATGGCATCCTCTTGAATCATTTCAACTAATTTGCCCTGGAATCTCCACCTATTTCCATGTTGGCGAGGTTCTGTCTTAGAGATTTCTATTAAAAGAAGCAGTGATATTAAAGATCGGGGGTTAAAATAACAAATAACAATAATGGAGACAAATCCGTGCTACTTGAACATACCGTCACTCTTCCTCTTCTTCGGTCTTGTTGTTGGTAAATCTGGCAGAGATGCATCTCCATTCTTCGAGCAATTTCTTTGAATACACGCCCGATGAGCTTCGGTCATGTAATCAATCGGAAGGTCCCGTTCATCCCATCCACCGTCATTCCTGCCAAGGAGAAGAACGAATGAGTATTTGCGTACAAAAGAAATGTATAATTCAAGCACTCTCGTACTTACTCATCAAGGTGATCTGCACAGGAATGAAATGGATCATCACCCTCAGTCTCCAAAGTGCAACAGGCACGTAACTTGCACCACTTAGTACTGCACTTTACAGCATTCGTAGAATTCATTTCATTACAACTAAAAACATGTGTTACGGCCCATTCACCATCCTTCCCCTTCGGTGGCTCCTCTTTCTTCGACGGATTGAGTTTCTTTTTTGAGTTCTCCTTGACTTGCTCCTTCTTATCCTTCTTCACATCCTCATCCCAATCCTTCTTATCATCAATCATTTCGATTAATTTTAATTCCTCCTTGGATCGACGTTCAGCAAGTGCAGCAGCAGCATTATTATCGGCACCTCCCTCAGCTGATTTACGTAGTCCTACTGATTTATTCTCATCGTTATCTTCTTTAGGCTTAGCCTTGGGGGTGGGATTACGAGAAGATCTACGTTGCCGAAAAAATTCGATTGTTCTTTCATCATCACCACTACTCTTTGCTAATTCCTCTTGTATATCCTTTGCCGAGTAATTACGAACATCAACATCATTAACCTTCATAAAACGATCATTAGGTTGAACACCTTGATTTGATAACTCAGGAGAAACGTTTGATATGACACTGCCATGTCGTTGGTTTGGCGTAGTACTGATTACAATACCAAGCTTTCCAGGTCCGACTACTGCCGTGATGGTGGTAGACATTGTTGGCGTATATTATTATCGTCGTAAGCACCACGGACACGGTCAATTGCGTCCTCAATTGTTGTTTATTGTGATGAATGGATAATGTTTTGGACGTCAATAACTGGTGTTGAGTGTGAAATGAGGAGAGTCTCGAAAATGAATCGCACTCTGAGCGAGCGCGGCGAGTTGCCTCCCCCAAGTAAGGGGTACCTACAAAACTATCACATGATGGCTATTGTTATATTAGATGGAAGTATATCCAAGAGATAGGAGAGTGGAATTCCATGTATGTGGCCTTTCCTCTACTTAGGTAGAGATAAAGTCTAAAGTTATGATGCTATTTCATTTGTCAGTAAGACCAAGAGCAAAAGATTCACATTACGAAGATCAACTCGTATGACACTTATCGGGGGTGTGGGCTCATGAATGTAAGGATTGGGGACTCTCTAAGTGTTGTAGAGAGAAGGTTAAACTAGTGTTTATGTTATAAGGTCGCCTGTTGTGCAGAACTCATGGCCCGACGCTGATGCATCATGAGCCTCCTTACGGCAGAAAAGCGATACATTGTTTAGATGAAGATGAAGGTAGATTGATTGTGAGCAAACCGCTGGTCTTTATGAGCCGAACTTATTGTTGAAATCTTTTTGTTTGATGGGAGTTCTCATTCTCGACATGATCAAGCCTACTTCAAGGGACAATCTCTTCGCTAGTGAAGTCACTAATAGAAGTCCCCTCCAGAGTCAATCACTTCTCTGGAGTCCAAATAGACTCCTCCCGCGTCTTCTTATCGACATTACTTACAGCTGTACCCTTTTGCTTATTCCTTGTCTTTCGACCAAAGTACTTTTCAATTGTGTATTCATATCCCCAAGCAAACTTTGAGTGTTGTACCAATTGATCTTCTGTTAACAATACCACACTTCCTTCTTGGACATTTGCTCCTTTAAAGATATGAGAAGGTACTTGGTCTTCTGTTATTGTAATCTCGTACAGTGCACATGTAAAAGCATATGAATTTGGCTTGTTTATAATCTCTGCTGATTGAAAGTGTAATGTAGCACCAAGATATCGTATCGTACCCGGTTGCAATATATGTGTTGTAGAATTGTATAATGGTTTATCTGATAATTGCAATGCTGAGTCATCTATTATATTTGTTGGATTGATAATTGTATTTACCCAATCAGGAGAGGTTAGCTCTTCATTAAGTTCTCTTTTTAGTGTATCTATCGGTGTATTATCACTTTTATCGGCATTACCACCAAGTAAGCAGACCGATCCCCTAAATGCCTCAATCGGATAATCATGAGACTTTAATTGTGCCAAATATCGTGTCTCATTGGTAGGTTGGACTACTCGAATAATTGCAACTGCTGCTCTTCCGTCACCCTTTCTTTTGAGTGCAGCTTTTAGTTCACTAGCGTTATTGTCACCTCTATTATGTAAGATATGCGGATTAGTACGCTGATTTGAAATAACTGAAGATGCAGAGTAGTATGCAATGGAGGCAAGTAGAACGGAGATGAAGAATAACTTCTTGTTGGTATAGATTGCCGATATAATTGTTTGTTTTATGGACGATAACGAACCATGCTTTCTTCCTTTCGACGAGCCCATGATATACAACTAAGTAACCCTCTCAAAGAAACATAAATAACCACCGTTAATTAATGATGATATGGACACTTAATATCCGACCACGATGATCTCTCAGGCACTTATATATACCACTATGCCAGGCCAATAAGGCAGTCTATTATCTACAATTGCATAATCCGAGTTCCGAGTTCCGAGAAATTATGAGAGTGTAAAAATTATTACATATATCATGTAGCGTGCGTGCGTATCTATGCATGCATAATATGGAAGTGATGTTATGTGGAAAGACGTCTATATGCAGACAAATAACACTGTACATTATCACTCATACTGAGAGTAGTGATTCTTCAACCTATACGATTGGATATAGATATACAGCAGAGAACTAAAACACTGCTGACACTGCTGCACAAACGAACATTACTGTTGAGTGGTACCTCTCTAGTGTTGCGTAAATAGATTCTAAACTTGGAATAAGATGGCGGAAGATGCAAATACCAGTGATAACAATCCATCATCAGCTGGCCAAGAACCACCATTCACAGATGCTAACGATACCAATAACAACAGCAATATTAGAAGACAATTTCAAATTCGTAATATTATGGAATATTCACAAAGAAGTTTAAACTTACTAAACCGTTTAGACGGAGGCCAAATCAACATCAATGCAAATGGTGCTATAGCCACTCCTAGAGCGAGGATCATTAACACCGCAAGACGGAGAGCTAATCAAAATAATACCCAACTTAATGCCAATATACTACCACCACTGGTACCGCAGCCGGTTCTAAATCAACAAACAAATAATGGTGGAACAGATGACGAGGAGGATACAAAGAAGAAACACTTGAAAAAGTTTGAGTGTGCTCTATGTGTAGAATACATGGAAAACCCTGTTGGTTGTGGCAATACATCTTGTGATTCTAGATTTTGTAACGTGTGTTTAAAGAAAGTGATAGTAAATGCGGCAGCTCAAACTCTAGGCAATCAACTTGAAGCTAAATGTCCACACTGTCGAAAAGTGTTTACAGCACAATCAATTAAAGAGGATAAAGAGTTAAAGAAGGAAATGGATGAATGCACAGACACTGTGAAATGTCAATATAGCGGTTGTGATACTCAGTTATCACTCGGTATAGTTAAGTTGCATGAAGCTACTTGTCCATATCAACAACTTAAATGTCGCTACTCTGACTGGGGGTGTGAGTGGGTTGGTAGAAGGATGGACTTAAACGATCATGAAATGCATCAGTGTGAATTCCGTGGTGGCTTGGGCAAGTTACTTGAACGGTATAGACAAGGAGAAGCACAGACAAACCACATATTAAATCAGCACCATATGCAACTCATGGCATCATCTCAAATGATGAACTTACATTCTCGACAGATGATATTGCTGAGGACAAAGAATGCAGGATCAATTCTTGACGTCCTGCATATGGCATATGAGGCTTGTCTCTTCCCTGGCAGGTTTCTAGCAATGAAAGAAGTATGGGCTGGTATGATTTCTCAATCGGATACTCGATGTCTTGTGTTCAATACGCTGTTAATGATACCATCCTTCCTTTTAATATTCAATGTGAGTATTATGGTTTGTGTATGGTAAACTTTGTTCTTCGGTGCATTGCTGATCATCTTCTCACATACTGCCATTGTTCTAGGTATCATTCCAAGGCGTGAAGATGTTAGCAACTATACAGATGAAAACACTAACATTAAGTGAAGGGGATATATGGTACTTTGTTGATACCTTCCTTCTATCGATGATGGTTATGATATTGGGAATTATCTGCAATGCTTTATTTTATATTGACAAGAAGAGTTCAATGGATTGGACAGTCTTTAATATAAGGAATCTCATTGTAGGGCCATTATTGAGAGATATGGCGGCCGTTTGTATGTGTATGGCACATTTCTGTGCCGTTGAGTTAAGAGGATTAAAAGGGTTGTGGCTTCTGCATATCACTACAGTCGTCACTATCCTCTATACTTCCTTTCTGTCTTGTACTGTGGACAAGACTAACCCTCTAAAGACTGCGAGGGCTTGGCCAGTGATAGTTTTCGGCTTGAGATATGGATTTCTAGCTTCGGTCTGTGGCTTTGCTCCAAGTTTGAATGCTGTTGTTACTCTTCGTCTGCTTAAACAAGCAAATGTGAGAGTATTTAGACGACTAACTTCCGAGGCTTCAGAGTGTTTCATATCTCAGATTCGGGTTGAGATGCTTGGTGCCATTGCTTTGTTGGCAAATGCGTTAGATTACGGCTCGAGGGATCAGATAGATGGATCTCTTGGCGAAGAACATTCAACTAAAGATGAAGGAGACCACCCCTTTCAGATTCTTATAGACCATTTCTTCGCATTGGCAGTTTTGTTGTATGTGAATGGACTAGTCTTCGTTACATATAGAATTGGTAGAAAGTTAGGGGAAAGGAACCTTGAGATGGGAACAAGTATATTCATGCAAGCTCGAGCTTCTGGCGGTGCAATTCTTCCTCACACGAGACCCACTCCGATAGGTTTGGCTGTCTTCTGGTTTTGTCTGTTTCTACTTGTGTGCATTGCGGCGATATAGTTGTGATCAGAAGGATGAGTAGCTATGTGTGCCTATGATAGATAGGTTTCAAATCATTAAAGAATATTGAATATTGATGATAAACCGAACTAGAAAGCTTATCGCTATATTTATTAAGCAGAGCGAGTATCTTATGTGTTTTTATGGAGGGTATCTAACTTTATGGTGGCCGCCCACCAAAATGTTGAATGATATACAACCATATCAACCAGCTATAGGAAAGGTGTCTGGGAGGTATTATATCATACTTTCAGAGCATTAGATTGATATCAGATCAGAGAGAAGGAGATTCTATCTCATCTTCCTTAGCTGTGGTATCCTAGGATACCCCGACCGACGACGTGAGAGTTGAGATTGGTATGCGCGGCTTATATGAATCTATGATGCTATTCAATGTAACCGCAGCCTGTGTTATCTGTGATCATCTAAGCTACTTGAGCAGGATAATATGAAATTGCAAAGTATAGAGTGTCGAAGGAAACGGCAACGTAATGATTTGCAAAAGATGAGCATAAGTGATCATAAATGCTATGCCACATCTTCAAGAATACGAAACAGTAACAGCCCTCAATATGTATTGTGTATTGCAATAGCATTGGCAGCAATCATACTGGTACATTGTGGAGATATAACGTTATTGGTTCAGGCTGTAGAGCCACCCTCTGTACCGTCTACTCTCGAAAATGGCGTATCAACTCCAGTGAAAAACTCAAATGAAAACGATGTTGCCTCAGCAGATAATGATATACCCAATGATAATAATAATGAAGAAAAGGATAAAGTAGTAGGTGATCAAAGGGTAGAAGAGAAGATAATAGAAACTATACAATCATCAGACGAAAACGTATTTGTCGAGGGTGATAAAATCGATGTACAGGATGATACTGATAATTATGTTAATACTCTCCTTCCTGAAACTAAAGCAAAGGATGGGGATAATATAGATAATCTTAATATCCATGATTCTAAAGCACAGAAAGATGGTGGTAGAAGACAACGTCGGATGCAGCGTCAGAATAGAGACAAAGAGCAAAAGCATAGAACTGATGTTATTGATAGCGTTGATGAAGTACAACAGAAACAACATTCAAAGTCAATACAAGCTGATTACAATGCATACATGTCATGGTGTGAGAAAGTACTCGGTATAAAATCAGTAGTTGAGATACGAGAATTTGAATATATTGATCATTTACAGATATATTGGGATGAGAATGATATAGATGATAGATTAGATAAGTTTGATTGGTTAGAGGAGTATGCTACTACTGAGACACTTGATGAGATTGGTAACAATGAGGAATTGCCAACCAAATTAGTTCGAGGATTAGCGGCCAAGCATGACATACAAGTTGGAGATGTAGTTATATCTATACCACTCTTTTCATTATTGTCGATACCAACTACAATAGATCATGACCCCGTGCTAAGTAGAATACTCGGTCCTGAAGCACGAATTAAGTATGGCTTCACAGATGCTTCCGAGTATGAATTACCATTACTAGTACTTGCGGTGTTGTATCATCGCTCATTGGGAGATGATTCGCCAACATCACATTACATTGATATATTACTAGAAACATCAACAGACTCATTTCCATTCTTGTGGAGTGATAAAGAATTACGAGAGATGACGGATGATAGAGATGAAGTGAAGAATCTAGCTAGAGGTATACGGCAAGATTTACACGGACTGTATAATGATGTAATGGGAACGTTAGTGAGGGAAAATAAAGAGTGGTTTGGTCCACCAGTTGGGTATAATCCTCAACAGTATGGAGCAAATGCAATTGATTGGGTCTACTCTTATGAGAACTTTCAATGGGCATTCGCCTTGGTGATATCTCGTCACCATTATCTTCCTATATCGGCTTTCGATGATGAAAAGAGTGTTAAATCAATCAAAAGGCCACCAACACCTAAACTTGCAGACTATCCATCAATAATGCATGAGACTCTAAGTTCTGCCAACGAGGTTGTTCCGCCGGCAAACCAACCTACAGATAGCTGGGTAGATGAAGCTCACAACGAAGAACGGGTGGTGGAAGATGATATTATAGTCCCAACGGATGATGATTTAACATCACAATCTTCTTCTTCTTCTCCCGTTAAGCATTCTTTCTTGGCACCTTTAGCTGACCTTATCAATTTCGGACCACCTTGCCTCATCGGATCGTATAATGAAAAAGAAGTGAGTAATATATGTGTGTGTATCTAGTGCATTTTGCACTTCATTTTAACTCATTTGTCTCTCTTTTACAGCATGCATTTGAGCTAATCGCAGCTTGTCCTTTCACAAAGGGGCAAGAGGTGACATTCTGGTACTCTTCTGATTGTTCGGATGTTATCATAGCCAATTTCGGCTTCCTACATCCACTTGTTCCCAAATGTGAAGCTCCGAAAGACTGGAAGGAGAAGAGTATGGAGTTGAAGGAGAAGACAAAAGCGCTACAAAGAAAAGTTGATCTATTGAAACAAGAAAGAGACGATCTTGAGAGTAGATTAATAAAGTGTAAGTGTGAAGAAGATGATCCAGAGGAGCAAAAGAAACTCGAATATGCAATGCCTACAGCCAATAGTCCAGAGACACAACAGCAGCAGCAACAAAAACTGCGAAAAGATGGCCACCACTCTTTACGTCAAGAGGTTCGAGTAAGAGGGAGGATGCATGATCAACAAGAGATTACTGAGCAGATGATGGAAGAACTTGGTTAATATTACACAACACACATTTTCGGTTATAACGTTTAACACTACAATTAGGCCCAACACTTGGATCATACAAAAGGACCAGTTGACATGGAGTCTGAGTCTGAGTCTGCTCCTGACAGTGATGACACTTCATCCGCTACCAATTCTTGTTCACTCTTCGGGATGAATAACGACTTGATTTCTAACACTGTTTCTGAAGTAATGCGCAATGAAGAGACAGGGCTGTGTCCTGCAAGCTCAATACGGTTTCCTCGGCAGTAGATTTCTATTCTCGGCCCTAGTGAAAGTGGCATTGGAACATTCAATTGGCGGCTAACAAGGTACTCAAGTCGTCTAATGGGATCTGTGGCCATGATAGAGACTTTGATGATTCTACCCTTTGGAACACCAAGATCCGGGCTCATAATCTTGCATCGAACTACGAGATGAAGGTCTCTTTTGAGGACTTTATCCTTGGGACTTAATGCGATTGCCAACAATGAAGAAGCGATATGCTTGGGTATCTTCTTCATAATACCCTCGATCTTCGTGATCATATCTTGATGAGATGATAGATATTTTGAGAGAGCAGTAACACACATACTTTCGATGCCAGTGTAAGGAGCCACCCACTTTGTGGTCTCAATTATCTCGAGTAGATCAATTGCCACTTGCCCTGCCTGTCGAACGTCACTCGGAAGGTAGAGTTCATCAGTCAAGGCATAAAAGAACTTCTTGTCAAGTATGTTTTTGTTGGTACGAATGTAGTCGATCGCCAACTTACAGATGTGATACTGTGAGTCACTGTATAATGAGGTGATATCTTTACTTGCCCTGATCCTAATGAACACTTGTAAAAGCATTGCTGGGGGTAAAGAAGAAAGAAGAGAAGATCCCACTTTGATCGAGAGAATCATCCCAACACACGCTGATGTAATTTTTGGAACAAGAAACTCTGACATGCTGTCGTCGTCATGTTGTAAGCTAGAAAGATAGCCTTCTAGGTTCTTGATATCTTGCATATCTTTGAGCACATAGTCCTTGATGGAATCTTTGAGGGCTGGGATAAGGAAGTAGTCAGCGAGGTAATATAGCATTCGCCAGTTATCCCTGTTGATCAGAGCAGACTCTTGCTTGTGGCAATAAAGGAAATCAAGAAGTACAGGGATCTGGGCTGCAACATCCTCAGGAAGGTTAACTTCACTCGTCTTGTCGGTTGACTCTTGGAAGTCGTCACTTTTGAAGATTGTCTCAAAGTATCCGCTCTTCTTGGGACCAATGGCAAGGGCAGACCGGTGAACATGGTACTCTCGTGTGGCTTCCCTTCCTCCTCTCTTGGTAGTAATAACTTTGAGTGTCCAGTCGCTGAAGGACTCTTCTTTGTCTAGAGGGGCCAAAAGTTGTTACGGCGGCAATAAGATATATAGGGTAGTGAAAGTGTAAACCATATCATGTGTACAAAACTAAAACATTCGCTATACTCTTACCTAATCTCCACAACAGAAGAGCCTTGCTTTCCTCGTTGAGGCTTTCACTTGATGAATATCTACTAGATGGCTTAAGTGAAATATTAATACCACTCATATCTTCATCCGAGTCATACTCGAACTCGTCTTCACTTGATACATCTTTGTCTTCTTGCTCATCAAACAAGTTACGTTGCACTTCTCCCAGATCTAAACTACGGTCGTCCTCTTCGCCATCATTCTCTACATCAGACATTAAACGATCAATGTACGACTTATCCATTTCTTTCGCCATATCAGCAGCAGCATGAGGTGCTGGTAGGTTGAGATCCTAGCAGTATTATGGAGTGAAAGTGAAAGTTGAACAAACATATGATTTAGGGGGCAAGATCCCCAATCGTCATTTTATATCCATATAATTGTTTTATGTGTTCAAATATTGCAACATATGTCCGGAATGAAAATTAGAGGGGTGCCGCCCCCTAATAAACTAATTGCCAGCAATCCAAATCTTTTCTCTTCAACTTCAACACAATGGATCCTACTCCTTCATTCAACAGTCAAGAATTATTAGAAGACTGAGTTCGTTTCATTCTGAACTCGTTGTCAATACGAGTTCAACTCATTACGAGTTCAACTTGTTTTGGAAACGAGTTCATATTGTGATTGTGGTTGTGAGAGTTCCAAGTTTAGATTCATTACCTTGTTGGGTATACATGTTTTGATATTATGAATATAATGAAATATCACTATAACTATAGTGATAAAATCACTATAGCTATAGTGATTTTTCATTTGCAAGTATCGGGCCCGAAACAATTTGTTCTGGGCCCGAAACGATGCAAGATACGGTTAATTGGGTAAGGTATCCTTTAGATAGAGCTATGGGGAAGGATCAGTTTGTGCGTCAGTGTAAAGTAGGCACCATAGTCCTCTTTTCCAGTACATTACAAACAGATATCATATATATTTTAATTGTACATTACATAAACTAACTCCTCATAATATAGGCCCCGAAGCAACTCGTGCAACATCACTTCCCTCGACTCCTTCTACTTCTTCTTCATATCTATAGTTCTCTTCATCTTGATTTGATACCAAATCTTTCAAACTAAAGTTCTTACCGTTTGGAGCTGAATCAGTGACTTGAGTTTCAGGGGAAGGTATCGATCTCATCACTCTAGCATATCGTGGTAGTCTCAATCCTTCAGGTCCAGTTTCCCAACATGGTTTACTCCATTGATTCACCTGCCGTCGTACCTGCATCTGCTCCCCACCATTGAAGAATGTACGAAATCCTCTTTTGAATTGCCCTGATAATGTTGATTGATTTCTTGTTACCATATTATTGTTGGCAGCAGGAGATGCTTGTTGAGGATTAGTGTTTAACCAAGCACGTTCTTCTTCTGTTAATGTATCCCTCATACTTGACCGTCCATCGAAGAAACTCCCACTATTAGTGTCACGATTTAACATCTCGTTACGTTCCCTTTCGCCTCTTCTCCACTGTTTAGGTTCAGCAGATCTAGATGGTATCTCTTCACTCACTATAGTATCAAAATCCTTCCTCATAAAATACGCATCTTCTCCATCGCCATAATATAAAGGTATGATATCGGCAACATCATATCCCTCATCAATATAAAGTTGTACAGCTGCCTTATTACTAATACGGACATGCAACCCAATAGATGTTGAATCATAACATTCTTGTAAATGAAAATGTAATTGATGTAATAAAGATTTGGCAATACCGAGTCGTCGTGCATGATTGTGTACCGCCAATGAGGTAATATGACCAATTTTTTCAGTTGGTGGTCTTGGTGGACGTCCTCTACCCCCTCTGCGAGAAGATGGAAATCTTACCCCGTTGTTGCCATTGCCATTGTTCATGTATTGCAATAAAGTTTCTTCCTCATCATAATAATTATTATTATACAGAGGAACATTATTTTGTTGTGAATTAGGGAATATACGTCGTTGTGGAATCAATGGCCGTTCTTCCACTTTACCCAGTATATATCCAACAATTTCCTTTTGTGGTCTATCAATATCTCTATTCTGTTGTTGTTTAGTACGCATATAATCTCTCAGTGGTGTAATCCTACTAGAATCATCTCTATTATTATTCTCAAATTCTAAATCATAACCCTCGGGTATATGCTCAGCAACTAATGTTAATTCTGGCCAACTTCTCATATGATTAATATAAAAGTTTGCATTGTAATTCTCTGGTAATGTTGCTAGATTGCAATTTTGTATCTGTTGTACATCCGTTCTTCTTGCCAATCGGAATGCAATGTGCCCTGAATTTAATAATTGTGGTTGTGATTGTTGTGTATTATAATATGAACTTTTTTGAGAAGTTGCATGCAGTGATGTCGATGTTTCTCCATCGCTATCAGTATCATCGTCGTCTACAAGGGTAACTGCAGTACGTTTGCTAAAAGGAAGCAAATTTCTTCTATTACTTTTGATAACTTTTGCTCCAACCCCCTTAGCAGATGGCGTGGCAAATGCCGAGGCGTTGGAGCGAAGTAAACATAATATCATTACTAGCTTTGGTTTCATTTGATATACACTATAGAGGAGATATCAAGCCGCCAATACACCCCTTCCTTCCTAATTATTTAATTGCTTAGTTGATTGAAGGAATAGCGTTTTGGGGATTAAGTGCAAAATAATCAAAATATTGGCCATTTTTAAGTGCAGTTAAGTGCTTGGTACATTTCTACGTAGACCCCTACGTGAGTACCGCTTGTGTCACATCACTAAGTAAGCTACATACAAACTGAGTACCACTTAGTACCGCTTATGTCACATCTGACAGATCAGACTAGCCCTCTCTCGAGATGAGTTAGGGGTCAGACCATTTTTCACAATCGGTGTCTTTTTATTGCATTTTTGGATAGCTATTGATTAGTAGATTGATTTAGATAATTGCATGATTGCATAACTCCCAATATTGGCCAATCTATGGCCGATTTAGTCCATAAAAGTCATCTCAACATCACTTAAATCACTTAAGTTTATTCCCATAAAGGCCCAAACTGCCACTTAAATGCACTTAAGTGAAGTCCAATATGGCACTTTTTAAGTGCACTTAATCCCCAAAACGCTATTTTTTTCGTATTTTTACAGATTTTTACGCTGATTTTAGCTCCCCCAACGATGGTGGGGAATACTGACTCGACAACAATACAAACTCTCACAACTCTAGACACTCTAGACAATATGGTATGCATTTGATAAGCTGCTCTTCACAAGAGGGTATGAAAATACAACATACCCCGCCCCACAGAACAATCGGCCATCTCTAGACTCGTACAGCCGTGAACTACTACGCTCTCATTGAATAAAATAAATTGCAAGAAGGCAACAATAATATGAACAGCTATATAACAATATTATCCCTACTATTGCTCGCTTGTGCCGAGGGATTTGCCCCTCTCGCTCAGTCTACCACTGGCCGGAATACAGATGCGAGATCGATTATCTTTGCTGTGTCTGAGGATTCGAACGAAAGAGGCGACGATACATTAGATAGTGTTGATGATGATGACTACGACTTCGAACGGGGATTTCAAGCAAGATTGATGAAGGAAGGAGGTGAAACAGGGGTCAAGGTGAAGGCTGCTAAGCGTTCAGTGGACGTGGCAACAAAACAGGTGACCAATCAGGCTAAACGGTCATTGAACTCAGCAACTGCATCAACTAAAAACGTGTCGGACTCATTACTTTCAGATCTCGGTTTGTTATCTCAATCGGAATGGGGTTTGACATTGGGTGCCCTAGCTCTGGTAGTAGTGATTGCGATTGGTACTCAATTTGCTTCTCCTCACTCAAAGTCGTTCGCGGATATGTCAACTAAGGACCAGATCGAAAGACTGAATAGAAAGAGTGAAGGACCGACGGTGACAGAAAATGGGTATACAATATATTGAACAGTATATAGTACTTATTGTGGTAAGTATGGTCACACAAAATTCACGCAAAGGTGCCGGGGTAATAACAGCTGGGTTTATGTCTAAGGGTTGCAATGTAGACTGGTCTGGATGTACATTGCATATGAGAGTAACGAGGGATATTCTCTAATCTAATCACCCACAAGGTTAATACAACATACAATAGAACTCTAGCTACACTTCAAAATAAATCGTAGGGATAGAACATACATACTAGTTTCAATTCAAAAGTATTGTTATATCTTTATCATCTTCTTTTCAAAACTAAACCCTAAGAGCTCTACATACAAAACAAGAGACACATGATGTGCACAATTGATATATTTAAATCAACAAGGCAGGATCAAACTCTCCATCAAGTGAATCTACCAATAGATCCAAAAAGTCATCACTATCATCATCGCTTGATTCGAAAGAACTACTTTCACTTGATACAGATGTGCTGCTAGTCTCAAGAGTGGAGGTACTATCTTGGTGGTTCAACACTTCGTTTCCAGCTACCGCCTCGACCGATTTGAAATCGGGAGTGCTACTACTACCATCCACAACCACTTTACCATCTCCCTTATTCATCACCGTAGAATCACACGTAGGGAGTCCAGCAAGCTGCATATCCTGCTCATGTTGCTTGACGGTCTTGTCCATATCAGAATCAAAGAGTGCACCAGACTTCACTGCGGGAAGTTTTAAGGTATGTCTGAAAGAGGATGAATGGGTAACGGAGACCCATATCATCATATCAGAGCATAAGGTGTTGACCATAATATACCCCTCCAAGGGGATTAATGATATGGGTTCAACACATAGTTGTGATCAATTCAAAGACTATGCTTGTCGTTCGATCTTATGTGCTCTCGATTTGATATCTTCCTTGGACTCGACCGTAGCTACATCATCATCAGGAGAAGCAACTTGCTGTGTCTCAACCTTGGCGGAATTCTGAGGTTCAGATAAGAGATTGGGGAAAAGGTTAGGAACGTTAGGAATAGTATGAGACGAGGAGGCTGGAGGTAAGGCAATTGAGGTCACAGTACTCGGGACAGGAGATATCTGCGGACTGTTTGGATGACTAATAGCCGTCGGCAGAGGTACATCCTGATCTTGAGTAGAAGAACTACCATTCAGCTGGGTAAGGAGCTGAATGTGTTGTTCCATAGCACGCATCTTGTCTTCCATATCTGCATACTTTTGTTTCCATTCAGAGAGTTCACTCTCAAGCTCTGTAATCCTACCCTTGATTTTATTCCTTGATGCCGCCGCAGACTCGCGATTGCGCTTCTTCCTCTCCTCCTTCCTCCATGCGGTGAGCTCTTCCTTGGTCATGGAGGTAGGAGGGGCATAATAGTTCTGAGGCTTGCCATGGAGGATAGATTTAGGTTTTGTTGATGCTACCGTTGAGCTTGGTAGATCGGCAGATATCTTGCGCTTCTTCGCGGGTCTTCTACTTGCTGCGGCGGCCATTGTTATTGTTGATATTGTCGTCTTGGTGGATAAATAAGGGGGAGGGCGAGTTGTTATTGTTTGTACTGCCCTATTGCAATGTTTTAGTTGTGTTGAAAAATTGAAAAATTATGCGGTCAAAAAATTCAGGTTGGGGGTGAGCGGAGAGACGTGCACAAAGCTGGGTAAACACTTATTCTGTAGATTCTCATTATGGAACATTACTGACAGCTGGAAATACCGCTATACTAAAGTTATACCCCCGAGCTTCAAGACAACCTAGTGTAATGAATGGATACCCTATTTAGGGTATCTTTTCTAACTTGCTCACTCCTCGATTGTTGACTATCGTACTCCTCTTCTTCATCTCCTCTTATGTACCTATCATTTGCTCGGTCTAGTTTATACCTTCTACTCAAGTGTAGTGCTAGATAGTCAATATTCAGGCTGTTGACTCATTTCGTTATTCACAACTCTCTATATATTAATCATTATAGCTATCTTTCATTCGACACAAAAAATGAGGATTTCACTACTTCCCACACAGAGGTATCGTTGTTTGGATCCTCACTCCTAGTACATTATGCCTACAAACTTAATATATTTACAAACTTCTAAGCTTTCCAAGAACGGTAGCACCAACCAATGAAGCGGCGGGGGCGGCAACACCAAGAAGAGCAACAGCCAACGTTTGGATAGCAACTTGTGCAATAGTATCATCTGGTACAACCTGAGTAACTCCGTATGCGGCACCAATGCTTCCAACGGCAGCAATTTGAAGAAGTGCCGGTGGGATATCTAAACCAAGAGCAAGAAGAGGAAGGGCCTGGGGAGCAAGGTTTATAACAGTAGGAAGAAGAGGAACAATTTCTGGACCGGCAGCCTCGGTTAAGATAAGAACCTCGTCCAATACTCCCGCCTTTGATGCAGCAATAATTACTGGCTCAATCTTGCTAAGTGTAATTCCAGCCTCAGCGGACTTTGATAATAAACCAGATTGTGCAACCTTGGTAAGAAGACGTGTATTCTCCGCGGCCTCTAGGAAGTCTTTTACTGCAATGTTGTTACCTGTCGAGTCAACCTTTGATGTGGTAGCACCAGTCTTTGAAGCACGACTGGCAGTGGCATGTAGAGCAACATTAGATACAGGATGTTGGGGTGCTGGTGCAAAAGCAGTAGCAGTGGATACCATGAAGGCTGTATGTTATTGGAGATAGAGAGAAGCAAAGAAGGATTAGTTGTGTCGTTTTCACATCAAGTATTGTGAGTTGTCCATTTGGTCAGGGTTTTGGTCGGTCTAGTCATAGTCTCAATCTGCATGTTGTTGATATCTCCTTCATTCATTATACCAGTCGTCGATCCGTATTATACACATAATTGTGCTACTTCTGAAGCATGCCAAAATGATCTCCTGTTTTGCCCATATCATATGCCAAACTATCTCATCATTAGCATTCGGAGTTGCTCATATTATTGGTAATTCATATCTACTGAGTACCCTCTCATTTCCGCTTCTCTATCTATCTACTCATTGCAATGGAGGTATGTATAACGACTAACTATCGTCCAAACTTAGCAATTCATCATATCTTCAAAGCTCTGTCTGAAATTCAATAATCCGACATGACCTGACCAACCCTGACCAATGTTTCAATATCAAAACCAGATCATACAAAGCACGTACCACCAACGAAGTGTGAAATCTTGACCATTTTAATGTATTGTAAATAATGTGGCAAAATGCTATTAATCATCGAATTGCAATAATAAGAGGTAGAATGAGATGTGACGTATGAAAATTTGTTAGATATACGAAGAAAAGGCAATCAAAACCATCAACATTGAACCATTTCTATGGACCTCATTGATCTATTGCAAACCAAAACCCAACGAAGTACGATATGCATTGGATTATCTTTTTCTTCCTCTCAAAAAAGATATGGTAAAATTGTCATCGTCGGCCAATTGAATATGGATAAAAATCTCCCTAATTGCAACCCAAACATCCACCGCCATTACATGTCACTACTACACATATCTGCCATGGTTACTTACCGCTAGAATGCGTGCTAGTAGTAGTAATTGCCGTCGTCGTCACAACTTGAGGAAAGATCTACGTATGTGGTATCCTCTGGAAGTATGTATTTTCTATTTCATTGAGGTACGACATACAAAGTACGATATAGATTGGGTACGTGTGGTTGATATGATCATGATGATATTAATCAAACAGTGGTACCGGCATGGGGCAATGGTCAGTAAGAGTAATAGATGTTGCAAGGCGGTTTCATATATTGAGCAAGTCATAAGTATTCATATTTAGAACAAGTCTTAAACACTTGGCAGGTTTTAGAGTCTGCAAGTTTCATTTCAATATGTAATGTGTCTGGTCTGGACTGGTTTTAACTTTTAGCATTCTGATCTTAAATTTATAGCTGTTGGATGGATAGTAAGCCTCAACATTTAAATCACCAATTTCCATCTTGATTACTTTCTTTAACCATCACATACTAACCCAACAACCCAATATTACTAATACACCACACTAATAAATCCTTATTTTCTAGTCTTCAATCTCATCTTCTTCTTTCTCTTCCGTAATTTATGCTTATTCATCATCTTCTTACGTCGTTTTAATGTAGATATTTGCCAAATTGATAATTCATCCAATAATGTAGTTTCCTCTTCCATTATTAAAGGTGTACTACTAACATCTTCCCAACAACTGTTCTCCTCTGACTCATCTATTTTTCGTACCATGTTTTCTATTGTAACTAATGTTAAATCTCCGGATAGGGTTGCAATCAAATAATTTGAGATTTGTGATGTTATTTGTTGATATGTTTTGTGTAGGGTACTTGGTATTGCCGAGGGTGGTGATTGTGCTTCATTTATTCTTGATACATCTAAATTATATGATTGAGTTTCAGTAGTACGGCTGTTGTTATTTAATAAGGATGGATGGAAGGATAGAGTAGAGAGTGATGCCTTACTGTTCTGCAACATAATATTTTTGCAACAACTTAATGTTGTTGTGTTGATGGCACAGCGGAGCATGATTGATTGACAGTGCAACAATTTGACTCTGATAAACTTTATATATTATTATATATGCCTCTGGTATATAGAGCCGTAGAGATGTATCACTTTATCAACCAAACTTCAAACTTACTCAACAACCAAAAAATAATTTGTTATTTGTTGGTATCCTTTTAAGGAGTTTTCCCAATATGTATGAACATGAAAAATTATATCACATTAATTGTCGTCTCATTGCTTTCGTCATTGCTTGGGTATAGAATATAATACCCTACTATCATGTCATCAAGCGGAGCTATGAAACTAACACTTGCAGCCACAGTTGCAACCGCTGCTGCGTCGTTGGCGTATGCATCGGCATTTGGCATTAGTAGGCGGCGATCGAGTAGTTCTTGTATCTCCACTATACCTCCAGAAATATTACAAAGTGAATGTAGAGAGGAAGTTATTCTTGCTGTGCGTCTTGCATTGGAAGGTAAGTTATGGGAATGTGTGGTTTTCTGTGATGTTAGTTCATTCTATGTTGAATATCGCGTCAATACATATCATATGCACTATCATTTCTCTAATGCCAATATTACCTTATATACACTCCAACCATTCTTCAGCTGGAAAGAATATGACAAAACACTATAATACCAAAGGGGCAGCTGATGAAAACATTGCCGACTTGGATATATCAACAAAATCAAATGCAGCCGACTTTGCTACTGCAATCGATGTAATGAATGAGAATTTGATTGAAAGTTCTATATTCAAACAATTTCCAACACATAAAATCATTGGAGAAGAAGGAGTTGGTACGGGAACTATTCCACCTCTAACCAAAGAGAAGACGTGGATTATTGATCCGATAGACGGAACAACAAACTTTGCAAGTGGCTTACCTTTGAGTTGTGTTAGTATTGGTTTCTGTGTCAATGGAGAACCTCATATGGGCGTTGTATATGCACCCATGACGAATGAGTTATACATTGCAGTTAGAGGGAAAGGTGCCTATAGAAATGGTGTTAGATTGCTCCCATGCACTGGAGAAAAGGCTACAAAGACTTTGTCTAATGCAATAGTTTGCTTCGAGTTTGGTTATGCGAAGAGTGAAGAAGCAGCCAACAATATGGTTGGTGCAGTCGAAAACCTACTAAAGCATGGCGTCCGCTCAACTCGTACTCTTGGGGCGGGTGTGCTTGATTTGTGTTATGTTGCATGTGGAAGAATGGATGTAGTTTATACTGGAATGGCTGATGAGGGATGGAAACCATGGGACTATTGTGCTGCATTAGTTGTTGCAATGGAATGTGGCTGCACCATTACCCATTTGACTCATTCATTTGAAGATATGAATGACGATGGAAAGCTGAGATCTGGATATGCATTCAATTTATACTCAAAGACAATGATCTGCGGAGTCAACGAGCAACTGGTAGAAGAGACGCAGAAATGTGTATTGAAAAAGACACCAATGATGTAATCAAACAACGATCGATGAAGGTTTGTTTATGTAAATAGATGCACTACCAGACCAGATAGCATACAATAATCGAGAGTGAGCTATATTTACTTCTTTCTACTATTTACATTTCTTACTTTTCTCCCCCTACCCTACAAACATATATCGTGTCGACTTTCCCGACACTGATATCACTTTAAAAGAAGCCACCTGCTGGCTCTGGTGGCAACTCTCCAGCACCATTCAACTTTTCTCTCTCAACCTTGATTTCATTGTAATACTTGGTCATAATATGATACACTCGGATATCCTCGGTATTGTTATACTTATCAGCAACCTCCATTAACATCGCCATCATCTTATCCAATTGTTCAGGTGTGTATGGTCTGGGTTGTACCGGACCAGCACGTTGTGAATTATGATGTCCTGGATCAAGACGACGGCGTAATCCTGGTGTTTGTTGCTGTTGTTGTTGGTCTACCAATTGCTGTCCTTCAGCTAATGCCTGCTGTGCAGCTAATATTTGTGCCTCAAGATCTTGAATACCAGTGGATGATTGTCCGAGTGGTAGTGTTTCCTGTTGCATTGGTGCTATCTGTTGAGTTTGCTGCATTGGAGCAAATTGCTGAGACACTTGTGGTTGAGTTTGTTGCATAGGAGCGAGCTGCTGTTGACTAGTCTGTTGCATGGGTGCAAGCTGTTGCATTGGAGCTGTCTGTTGTGGAATGGCTACGGTTTGCTGGGGAACTGCAGCAGGAGCAACAGGGACTTCGGCGGCGGGATCTTGATTGATGACATTAATTTGCTCTGGTGTTAATTGAGCAGCTGCCGGTTGTGGATTAATTGCAACTGGAGTCTGAACTGCCTGCTGTTCTGCAACAGGCGCAGCTACTGATCCACCGCCCTCCAACTGTTCTTTCAGTGCAACTTCTTGTAACTTCTTAAACTTCTCCGCTTGCTGTGCGGGTGGTTCATTCTTAACAACTGCTCTCCATACACATGCAACGGATGATTCATCAATGGGAGTTACCCCGTCTACACGTCCTAGGAATTCATTCAAAGTTTTAGTAACCTCTGGTCCGATAACATCATCTGTTAATCCCTCATATGTAATAAGTAACCGATCTGCGGCGGCATAACGATCCATCCAATAACTGTAGGATATGTGTAGAAGAAGACAAAGTATGAGCGGAGAAATTATATATACATCTTGTGTGCAAACTAAAAAACACAAACACTTACAAGATGAACTTTTTATACTCTGCAATTTCAGTATCAATATATGCATTCCTCCATTTAATCCATTCATCAACCGGTGCCCTCTCCGAATGGACAGGTAAATGATTCCTCATTTCATATATATGATTAAAAAAGCTAGGAATACTTTTCATAGGATTACGAACGACAATGAAACCACGTTGAATCTTTTCATCAAAGTCAACTAATATACCATTTGATTGTGGATAGTGTGTTTTCACTGTAATGACCTCCTCACCACGTCCATTATTATTCCAATCATCTCCAGTTTCTAGACCTGTTAATGCCTCTACTAGATTCCAAGTCATTCGAGCACCACAACCCGGGTATGAGGCTGCATAGGTAATTGCCGTACCCGGTGCTGGCTTCTTTGGCCATGTTATTTCACATCCACCATTTGGTAATGATAATGATAATCGACGATGATTATTGGTTGGTGTTTGTCTGAGGTTATTGTTGGTATTAGTGAATGAAGAAGAAGAAGAAGATATTGGTACTAAATGTTTTGATACATTATCGAGTATGTTGATATCTGAATTATTTATGAATTGTATAGTAAAGAAGGTAATAGCTCCGCATATTGCAATTAGGGATAGAGCCGTCTTGGCCTTGGGGTTGGTAGTAGATCTGGATCTGTCCATCATCGTGGCTGGTAATAACTAGATTATACGCCGCTGCCTGCTCAATAATATTTGCTAGTGACTTGACAATGACCACGAAAAGAGGTTGGGAAATTTTATTCCATGTCATAAGACCACCATTATATAAAAATTTGATCGGTTGCATGATGCCATACGTTACATCCTATGCATCATATGATATACTCATTGGTATATGGTTGACAGAGGAGCTAATATATGGTATTGGGTAACTTCTATGACGCTATCTGATATTGCAGTGAATCCGGTATCCTGTATAAAAACAAAATCCAAAAAATATCCAAAAATTCACCTCACAATCTCAACCACCTACCTATTACTACTAATCTATTTATCATGTCAGCAGCCGAGGAAGATCAAGATCTAGTCGATTACGACGAAGAGGAGGAAGAGCAGAATGTAGCAGCCGAAGAAACTGCCGATGCCGAAGGCAAGGAAACAAAGAAGTGAGTTTTAATATATCCCCCAAAAAATTAAAAACCAATGCCACCACCCTGCCACAAAGCTACACGTGAGGTGATTTAAGGATGGCTCCTCCTATGTCAGGAGGGTCTCCTTATTTTACTTCAATTAAGCCATTTTGTCTGCCCAGACTTGCCTCAAGATTGTACGATTATGCCAAATCCCTCCTCCGAAAAAAATATCCACGAGATGTGCACAAAATATAAGAATCAGCCTTTGATATTTACTGCGTGGTGTCGATATACCCTTGAATTGTAAGCCCATCCCCGGCGAGTAAATCCTATTAAATATAATATATCCGATGGATTAACTTGAGTTGGATCATTTATTTGGAGTGTTAAGTATAATTTGTGGTGCGAAATTTTAGGGTGCGTTGGGGATTGGGGATTGAGGGGGGCTGATTGATTGTATATATTTACGGCTGCGCGGATGGTATTAAATGTATTTATATTGGGAAAGATTGTATGCAGGGTATTTGCGGTGGAGATTTATGACTATTTGGGGGTGTTTTTCGGAGAGGGATATTGGCAATATTATCAACATTATTTACATCTTCACCAAATCTTAACAAGACTTCCCCATCTACCATACTACCATCGATTTGGCAAATCAAACCACAATCAAGAAATTATGGCTAATTTGGGTGTGGCAACCTAATGTGGCATGGCAGCTTTGTTCATATGAATTTGCTCCTGTATGTGGGGCAACCAATTTTCCAAAATTTTCTTACTGATTATCATTTTATATACATTTCAAAACACCGTTGACATCCAACAACCCAATTACTCTACCATCAAATTCACACGATGTTAATATTTACTCTCTAAAATTATTTATCCATCAGGGGACATTATGTAGGAATTCATGCATCTGGTTTCAAGGATTTTATTCTCAAGCCTGAGTGTTTACGTGCGGTAGTTGATTGTGGTTTTGAGCATCCCTCGGAGGTTCAACATGAGTGTATCCCCCAGGCCGTACTTGGTATGGATATTGTCTGTCAGGCCAAGTCTGGTATGGGTAAGACTGCCGTGTTTGTTTTGGCCACGTTGCATCAATTGGACCCCAGTGCCTTCCCCGCGGGAGAGAATCAGGTTAGTGTATTGGTTCTATGTCATACACGTGAGTTGGCATTCCAGATTGCGCATGAGTATGAGCGTTTCTCCAAGTATTTACCCGAGGTGAAGACTGCTGTTTTCTACGGAGGTGTGGCTATCAAGACTAACAGAGATGTGCTCAAGAATGACTGTCCTCACATTGTGGTAGGAACTCCCGGACGTGTCTTGGGATTAGCGAGGGAGAAGACACTCAAGTTGGACCACATCAAGCACTTTGTATTGGATGAGTGTGATCGCATCTTGGAGTCTCTCGATATGCGTCGTGATATTCAGGAGATCTTCCGTATGACCCCACACGAGAAGCAGGTTATGATGTTCAGTGCTACCTTGAGCAAGGAGATCCGTCCTGTTTGTAAGAAGTTTTGCCAGGATCCTATGGAAATTTATGTCGATGATGATACCAAGTTGACTCTTCATGGTCTTCAGTTGTACTATGTCAAGCTTGCCGAGGCCGAGAAGAACCGAAAGTTGAATGACTTGCTTGATGCACTTGAATTTAATCAAGTTGTCATCTTCGTGTCAAAGGTTGCCCGTGCTAATGAATTGAACCGTCTCTTGACAGAGTGTAACTTCCCTTCCATCTGCATCCATGCTGGCCAGAAGCAGGAGGAGCGTATTGCCAAGTACAAGTCTTTCAAGGAATTCAATGCTCGCATCCTTGTTTCCACTGACTTGTTTGGCCGTGGTATTGATATTGAGCGTGTTAATGTTGTCATCAACTACGACTTCCCTGATGACTCAGATCAGTTCCTCCACCGTGTTGGACGTGCCGGTCGTTTCGGTACCAAGGGTTTGGCCATTAGTTTCATTTCAAGTGAGCCTGATCAGGAGATTTTGGACAAGGTTCAATCTCGTTTTGAGGTTAACATTCCTGAGCTTCCTGATGCGATTGATTCCTCTGCTTACATGAGTACTTAGGAAGGATCTTTAAGACGAGTTGATGGTTCAGTGGGGTATTTGATGTCGCCGAGTCAGAGGGATATGAACTTTGGTGTTAATGATTGAATAACGATAATAAACATATAAGAAATGAGTTAGTTTGATTTTCATACCCTTCATATGCTTCTACTAAAAGTTGAGTTCCCTCCTACTTATCTATGTACAAAGAGCATCATCATGCGCACACTGAACTCCAAGTCTTATCATCCTTCTTCTTCAAAACGAGAATCAACTTGTCAGCTTTCTTTTTATAAGTAGCCTTCTCGATATCCCCGTATAGTTTACCAAATGATAGGCATCGGTCTTCTCCTGGTAAATTTGTCTCTACAACATTAGTATCTTCTTCTTCTTTGTCATCCTTCTCTTCAGTAGGAGCTGTGTCTGATACCAACAATTCGTCATCCGCTTCTTTCTCCTTCTTTGCTGATGATAATGGCGCTACATAATTTGTAATAGTCAAGCATAATGATCTTTCGGTAAATTCTAAATTGATATTCTCATCAGGACATTCTCCGACTGCTGGTAAATTGACATAAATCTTTACCTTGCTATCCTCGTCCAAGAATGCGTAATTTGTTATATTGCTTTTAGCCATTAGTGTTGCTTTGCTACTTGCAATTGATGTTGTTGTCGAGAGGTTACTTGACGATGTACTTAGTAATTTAGGTTCTATTTTACCATTCCACTGTATGATAAACGAAAGAAAGGAATATAAGATAGAGTTGCTGTGAGTTGTAGAGATATCAGGTTATTCATATTATATAGAGGTAACATTTATTGTTTATACCAAACAAGAGGTCATAATAAATAATCTTAATTTAACATACCTTCGGTCCATCGGCTTTATGTGCATGTGCACTATGAAAGTAACAGAAATATATAAATGAAAGTAAATGTGAGATCAATGCATACGAATCGTATCTTACAAACAAACATACTTCGAGATACATTTTGCAATGACACAAGTTGTGCACACAACTCACTAATAATATGCATTTTTTCCTTTCCGCGATATATTGTCTCTAAGAGCTGATTTAGATAACTCTTCGGCGGTAGCATCTACGCCATCGGGGGAAGTAGTAGGGCACTCTTCGGCAGACATAGTCAATAATGAGTAGTGGGAGGAGATTTAGCAAGTTGTGGTCGATTTAGATTGCGTTTACTCGCCATATGACTCTCAATAATTTAGCGGATAAGATATGTTGACTCATTGCTTGAGTTGATTTACTACCTAGTCCTATTGGATAAGGCTGACAGCATTGATATCTCTGCACAGTCTGGTTGCAAAGATCTGAAAAGTATAGCGCGCTCGTCCCCCCCTAGGTGCCGAGTAATATAACAACTTCCACTCATTTTTTTGGGATTTCACATAACATGAGACTGTTCACTTCAATACTGTCTACTCTGCTTGTCTTGTGCGGAGGTATTGCAATTGTTGTACAAGGATTTCAAATACCACATAATATTGCAACACCAAAAACAACAATATCCACAACTGCACTACACTCCGAGGCATCTACCAATCCACAATTATCACGACGTCAAATAGGTGAATTATCAATAGCAACATTGGGATTAACAACATCCTACTTGGGCACACGAGAGAGAACACCCCAAGAGTATGGATTATGGGGTATATTACCTGTTGGACCCTACAAAAGAAAAAAGACGATAATGGAGACAATAGTTCCAGATAAAGTATGGACATTTGATCAGAAATTTGGTATATTAAATGTACAGGTACCATTACGTATGACTGTTATTAAGTTAGATGGTGGGGGATTATTCGTTTATGATCCAATTGCCGCAACACCGGAGTTATTGGGATATATGAAAGAGCTTGAGAAAGTACACGGACCTGTTAAACACATAGTTTTGGGATCTGTTGCAATTGAACATAAGACATATGCAGGAGTGTTTGCACAAAAGTTTAAAGATGCACAAGTTTGGGTACAACCTGGTCAATACAGTTTTCCATCTAATCTTCCAATTCCATTTCTGGGATTTCCAGCGGGTAGGACAAATGTAATTCCATCTAAACAAGAAGATGCACCGTCCGATTGGAAGGACTTTGAATATCGTACGTTGGGTCCATTAATCTCCAAAGACGGCGCATTCGGCGAGACTGTGTTCTATCATAAATCAACAAAGACATTATTAGTAACAGATACAGTTGTGGAGGTTACAAAAGAAGTACCCAAGATATTCGAAGACGACCCAAAGCCATTATTATATCATGCTCGAACTACAGTTACGGATGTTTTAGAGGATACGCCTGAAATTAGAGAACAAGGATGGAGACGAGTAGTATTGTTTGGTTTATTCTTTACACCCGGAGCATTGAATATCAAAGATGCTGATGTGGCTCTAAAGGAACGCAGACCGGATATCAATTCTGACTTTGCCGGAATCTATCCATGGGATTGGGTAGGTGATGATATTGCAAGTTTCAAAGCATTACAAGGAGGGCTATTAGTAGCACCAATTCTACAACAATTGATATTGAATCGAGAACCAATCGAAGTTTTAGACTTTGCCGATGAGGTAGCCAAATGGGATATTCAGCGTATAATACCAGCTCATTTAAAGAACAATCTACAATATACAGGGAAGGATTACAGGGCTGCATTTTCATTTTTGGAAGCAAAGGGAGTTCCGAAAGGCTTACCGAAACCGCTCGACATTGACATGCAATCATTAAGAGATGCAGAGGTAGGCTTGTTGGAGAGTGGAGCTGTGGCAAGAGTTCCTCCTCTACCTGGTGGCGATGTAACCAGAGAGGACATCTTGAAGCAAACTGTATATGGATGTCGAGCCGATCTGTGTGCACCTCAGAGTAGTCCATAAAGAGTCTAACACTGATTCAGGGGAGGTGATTGAGACCTCATCACTAGACTGTATAATTACCTTATGGTTGTGAGCTAATCTGCGTGCACTTCAGAGAAGTCCATAAAGCATATAACAATCTAAACATTAGCCTAGCTCTGAGAGATCATATTATAAATCCATACCCTCTCATCTCTCCGCATGCATCTCTTTTTCAGCTTCAAAGGGTATCCTTGGTATCCTTAGCCATCGGTCCGGGTCAATCGTAGTCAATCATAAGTTATATGGCTTATCATTGCTCTACGATAGGTAGTAAAACCATATCATGACGACCGCCTATCGCCTCTTCCTTTGCATGTTGCTATGCACATGTCATGCCAGTGCAGGTCCGGATAATGCAGTTGTGCAGAATGGACTCGCAACGAGCAGTAGTATAGACGATGAAACAACCATCAAAATCAAATCCATCACAACTCAACTATCATCAATGATGAAAGATAAACGAAGGATTGATAAACGAAAGTATCAACAGAATGACAATGAGGATGATATGCATCAACAGGCAGCTGATATATTATCGCGTCCGTTTGTTACATTTGCATATGCACAAACTTTAGACGGCATGTTAGCCGCTACCACAAGCGATCAGACTGATGCACTGACTAAATCTACATCTAATATGCTCCTTAGTTGTCCTGAATCTATAAAACTTACACATCATTTACGAAATATGCATGATGGGATATTAGTAGGTGGATCGACATTCCTATTAGATCAGCCTAGGTTGAACTGTCGTCTCTCTCCAACATCAACATCCTCTTATTCAATTGAAGATCCAATGCCCATTGTATTAGACACCCATTTGAACAATCTACAACGATTACTATTTGATGATATAATATCAATACAAGAAGAAAATGTTGATATACCCGAAGATATTACAATTGATAAAATCAAAGCACATAATCCAATAATATGTTGTTCCTCCAACGCTGCTAAATCATTTCTAGACTTACTTGAACTATTCCAAGATCAGCATGAAGTAACTAAACGCAAGAAGAGGAATAAGAAGAGTTATAATATAATTGTTACTAAAAAGATTGATGAGAATGGTGATATTGAAAATGAATTATATCTACCTATTAAGATTACGTTACAGGTTACTACATATAATAAGAAGGAAGATGATATTGTTGAGGAACTTATAGTAACATTATTACCGTGTCAGATACATACACACAAACTTGATTTACGGCATGTATTACATCAGTTATATAATCAATTTGATATATTGAGTATAATGGTTGAGGGTGGGTCAGGTATATTATCATCCTTTCTAAATGAATGTATTGTAGATGGAATGAAGAAGAGTAGTAAGATTGTAGATTGTGTATGTGTTACTACTACACCAAAGGTAATTGGTGGTAAATGGGGCCTTCCTATCTTTAGAGGGTTAGATATATTATCTGGTCGTACTGACAGAACATACGATACTTCAAAGAAGAATAAGAAAGATGATAAAGATACTGACGTTAGTGAAAGTTTTAGTGATCAAATGCTCAATAGAATGATAACATTCAAAGATTGTGAATTTGTATCATTGGGACAGGATAGTATATTTCTTGGACGGTTATAAGTGGTGCTAGTGATTAAGATTGGATCCATGTTACAAGTAGTTTAGTATATGTTATAGAAACAGTTACAAACGGCCGGAGGAAGAAGTTCACCCAAAATTCTCGACACGCAGCACAGCGATGTCCACAAAATGATGTTGGTAGCTCCACTATTTTTCATCGGCAATATATTATCATCATCACGTTACATTTATCAACCACAAAGTGATGTCTTAAGGAGAGACCTACTTCGACCTGATATTAATGAGGAAATTGAGATATTTGTATCTCCTACGGTGAAGAGTAAATCTGATACCATCGACAGGCCAATATGTTCTCATCCAAGCTGTTTAAGCAAAGTTTTCACCCGGGGGTTGTGTACTAAACATGCTTATCCTTGTTCAGTTGATGGTTGTGAAAAGGGACGCAGCGTAAAAGGGTATTGTTTAGTTCATTCCAAAGAGCATGCTCCTCGAGCTTACAAGAAGAAAATCTCTCAATTCAAACACTGTAGAATTAATGGATGCAGTAAAAAGTCCCAAGCAGGTGGGTATTGTAGATCTCATGCAAAAGAACATGCTCCGGCAGCTTATGAGAAGCTGCTTCAATTACACAATAAATATCGATACTATTGTGTAGTTGAAGGCTGTGATAAAGGACCCAAAGCTGTAAAGTTGAGGGTTGTCTAAAACAAGGCAGAACAAAAGGATATTGTTTGAAACATGCCCAGCAGTATGCACTAGCAGAATACCGTGCCTTTGTCCATCGAAGGAATAAGATACTCAGATATCGATACAATAATGATGTTGATTACAAGTTGGTATTAACAATAAAGAGATGTGTTACACAAGCACTGAAAAGGGTTGGCAAATCAGACACTGGTAAGCTAAAGTATCTTGGCTGTACAGTGACTCAACTGCGTCAATACTTTGAATACAATCACTTTCAAGAAGAAGAGAAACAGTGGATGAACTGGAAGAATTGGGGAGGTGGGCGTTGTCACATTAAACAGTCTTGGGAATTAGATCATATCATGCCAGTGTCAAGCTTTGATTTATCTGATGAGGAAGAAGTGAAGAAGATCAATCGCTGGAGCAATCTTCAGCCATTGGAATGGCAAGCTAATATACAGAAGTACAATTCTATTCCTGAAGATTTCGAATGGTGCAATATAAAAGAGAGATGGTTGTGGAGTAAAGCTTCTGGAAAGACAAACTATGAGCTGCCATAATAGAGGGGTTTGAGATGGTAGTTAGTGCTGGATATCAAATTAGAGATAGAACTATTGTGATATGCTGTGTCAACCCCATCTTGTTTCTCCTCGTCTGAGCAAGAAGCTTCTTCTCAAATCTCATTCCAAACAAAGTATGGCGCTGCCTCTTCCTCGTTCAATATCTCCAGTAGCTCTACCTTATAAACCAACGTGGCGTTGGGTTTGATTCTATTCTCAGTTTCAGAGCCCCAGCCACCGATAGAACCGAATGCTAAATCAGATGGGACTACCAACTTCCTTTTTTCTTCAACGCACATGTTCAACAGTCCCCTCTCCCAGCCTTCAATCATTTTCTTCCTGCCAATCTGAAAAACAAATGGTTCTTCCCTCATGATTGACGAGTCGAAGAGCTTCTCTCCTTTGGGATCAGACCAGAGGGTGGCATTGTAATGAACCATTAGGATGTCTCCAGATTTAGACTTTTCAGTACATTCTTTGGGCCTGTGTGTCACTCCGATTCGTAGTGGTGCATCGGGAGGGAGATCATCCTTTTGCCAGCCTTCGAATCGAGTCTTGTGCCAGCCTTCTCTTGTCTTCTTCTTTTCCTTCTTTGGTTTCTTCCTCTTTTATAATTGTTGACAGAGATGTTGATGTTCGAGGGAAAATGACACGAGTACAATCTACTCTTAACCAAACTCACCTCGGGTAGAAATCGTAACCCAGCGGATAGGTTGATTAGTAGCAATGCTACGAGAATTAGAATGGTGTTCATGGCAGTGTTTGTTTGTTCGTCTTTGCTTGTTTTGGTGTAGTTCGAGTTGTTAGTTTGAGAGGTGTTGTCATTGAAAATAAAAAAATAAGTATGTAGACATATGATATATGTTTACTGTCGATATCCAGTACCGCCGGTATGATATGATATACAAAAAGGACAAGCCGTAATAATATTTTGAAGGTCTTTATAAGTCATTGACTCGTACCAATGTATATTTGGCCCTGCTCAATGTTGTTACAATATCAATATGTAAATTATCTTTAAGTTGTTGACGACACTGTACCAACCAATATGGACTACAATACATCCAACAAGCCAGGATGTTCTTCAAGAATAACATTATCCTCGACTTCTTCTTGTACAACACCGACTAACAATTTTGAATTTTGCATTTTGCTAACAAACCTATACGAATGTAAAAAGTGATATACAGCATGTAGTAGTAGTAACAATGGATTATCTTTTTTGTGAGTACATTTAGACATCAAATGATTCAGTCTCATCGTCTTCAGTACAGAAGAGACATAACACAGTTGTCATATCATTCTTATAGCAACAAGTACCACACCTCCAATAGTCACATACCCATCCGTCTCCATCTTGAGAGCTGAGGAAGATGTTGCCGTCATTGATGGTGACCTTCTGGCGTTTGGGAGCTCTATCATCATCACTTGAGCTCGACTCGACACTACTAGACACGACCTGGGTAGTAGAAGCTGTTGAGACATATGTGGAGAAGCAGATATAGATGAGTAAAGATTAAGTATATAGGAGGAGTATGACACACGATGATACTTACATTGCTTCATCTCTGCATGTAACCTCTTACAATCCTCTTGAGGTAATGGTTCTTCATCAACGGTCCAATTACCATGTTGATTCTTGGCCCTATCAGTTTCTTTGCAAAGTTTGCAACGAACATGTGGGTTTACTTTGTTAACAAACTTTGTTGTCTTTACACCAGCGTCTTCACATTTATCACAACTGGCTACATACACGGTCTCTTTATCTCTCGATCCAGCCTCCAATAGATCGAGTTGTTGCTTATCACGATTTACCTTGCCAGACTTCTGGCCTTTCTCCTGCTGTGTCATAGTACGAGCTCTTCCTGCAACCTTAACCGACATGAAGCTGGTAGTGAAGTTTTGCCGAAAATGACGGATGACATCTGATGTCTGGGCTGTACATATCCCCATTGCATTGTTATCTAGCAATTCACTAAAGTTGATAATGAATGACAATCCAAAGCAGTGCTCCTTTAGACCAAAAGGATCAATAGCTGTGCCAAAGTAGGTTCTGTTGAGCACATTCCCCATCACGACAAAGAGTACCTTCGTTTCAATTAGTTCTCCATGGTATGCTCCACAATCACCTTGAATAGTCGCTGGGTATTGAATGTATCGGTGTATAGGCTGATTACTACCAGTGACATCTTCCATGGCCTCCTCATCATAACGGCGACATTCACTATGATTGTAGTGTCTTCCGATAGCAACAGTAGAATCACCTGCTTGAACAATGTGTGTAGTCTTGCAAGCGGTAGGATTGCGCCTTGTATCAATGATATACATCATCTCTTCATTTCTTAAGGGAGTACCATCTTTTCCTGGCATTGCCTTCAATCCATATCCAGAAACTCCCTCTCCATGCTCAGCCACCATCTTCTTGATTACAAACATGGTCCACTGTATGACTCGTTCCTTGTTCACATTATCCGTCCCGTGTTGTGCAATCTTATCAAGATACTCTTGTTCGTATTTAATAAACGTTGTTTCTCGCTCCTTCCACAGAATAACTTCAGGATCAGAAGGGTCTATAGCCTCTTTCTGTTGCATCTCTTGCTCCTTTAACAACAATCAGTTTTCATGTTTAAAACCTGAGGTTTGAAAAAAACTGCATTTTGGTAGGATAGATGGACCCCTTTTTGTTTAATTGCGTGACAAATACGCACGATACCAAGACCAACACGAACAACATCTTCATTTACAGACGGTATCTTCAAAAAAAGCTCATGAATGCAATCTTCATAATTTCTTCAGACGGCATCACTAGCTTCAATTCAATAAAAAGTATGATTGTCCCCCTTAGCTCGCAAAGCGCTGGTATGGTCTAACAGTTCTGTTAAATTGCAATTTGCATTATATATGTCTCGCCGAATTTTTGATTGTCAAGTGATTTCTCCCCAATAGATACAAAATTTGTAATATACTATATATATATATATATATCTGATCTCTCTTCTACTAAGCGGCGGCGGCGGCACTACGTCTACTCAGTTAACTTTGGGATAGGTGCCAGTAAAGACGAATATTGTGTGGTTATGGCTTGCAGCGTCTATTCGAGGGTCTGAGATATGGATAGGATGAGGTGGGTAGATCCGTCACCCATCAACATCACCTTCGAATTGCAAAATGATGTTCTCTTCCTGCCGAAGATAAATGAATATTGCAATTACAATCATAGTATAGATAGGTATAGATGTACATCGGCCATATCTGAGGAGGTAGTGTAGATATTGCAATGTGTTGTGCTCTAGCCAATGCATCAGAAATGATGACACGATATGAGAAACAAGTATGATGATGTCATATTGATTTGCAAAGACAAGTAATCGATGGACGATAGTTTGGATAACATCCAAGTGAAAGAGGCATTGCAATATACAACAATCAACCAGGGGCGTTCGTAATATATGAGATATGATACGATAACAACAAACATAAGTGCTAGGGAAGAGTGGTAAGTGTTGTTTATTTACTCTTTGCCGCCATCACTACTCATTCTCACATTTCCGAATCGACTGCTCGTTTGATGTTAGTATGATACATGGTATTAGTTTTCGAGACGGCTGTGATGATGAAGAAGAAGAATATATTCAAAACATTAAAAGAGGGGAGGAGATAGATATGGTGATTGAGGCATACGAACATATGATATGCCCCCCACACTTGTTGAAGAGTAGACGGGGACATACATAAACGCAACCAAACGACAAGGAATTGTAATTGTTATCAAAATAGTAGATGTGTTTATCTACCTACTGCCTCGCTATCTAAATCTAATAATATATCTTTTTGATTTAGTAGTTGGTTATTAAGTAATTAGACATATTCTAGTGCCTAGCAAAAGCATTTACTGCTTAGATATCATTGCATCTATGCCTTTTTGTAACTGCTGGGCCTGATATTGCAATACTAATAGGTCCGATTTGAAGCGTCTATCTACCTGATGTCTATCTACCACCTCTTCTTTACATCTCTGGTTTATTGGACAATCATCTACTATATCTCCTTTAGATTGCTTGTTCATATCTAATGCAATACTTCTATACACAGCCTTGT